>OWJI01000009.1_pt1 | contig 146641 bp, 172 predicted proteins | sample 1732541 | NCBI WGS metagenome assembly OWJI01 (sample SAMN05065727, study PRJEB22554) | human gut metagenome | biome: ENVO:2100002; feature: ENVO:00000062; material: ENVO:00002003 | host: Homo sapiens | place: USA
GCGCATGTCTCGTGGGCTCGGAGATGTGTATAAGAGACAGTATATATTCTTTGGGAGTTTGGTTATCTTATTGATTCCCCTCTTATTTTGTATATATACAGTACAACGGATAGAAAAAAACGCTTTACGGAATTCGGTGTTTGGATTACTGCTTTCACAGACAGGAATGGTTATGCTGTATGGTATGGCGTTGATGACAGTCGATGAGAAGCTGGCATTGTTTTTTTATGCACTTTTTTATTTTTGTGTAGATTTTATGACGTTGTTGCTGTTTATTTATAGTCGTGTATATGCTGACACCTATCGGCATAAAGTATGGATGCGTCCGGTAACGTATATCCTGTTGCTTACAGATGCGATTGTGTTATTTTCAAATCTTAGAGTGCAGAATGTATTCCATGTGGCTCCGATGACAGACCAGTTCGGTAATGTTTATTATGGTGTAAAAAGCTATGGTATCTTGTATGGGGTTCATACATTGATTTGTTATGCATTTGCTGCGGCATGTCTGATTGTTCTGCTTGTCCGCAGGTCAAAATGCCCAAGAATTTTTCAAGTAAATTATTCTTCGATCATTATTACGCTTATATTGACCGCAATTGCAAATATTATGTTTTTCAAGTTTGAATTCATTTACGATTTTTCATTGATCGGATATACCGCATTATGTTGTGCAATCACTTATTTTACATTCTTTCATATTCCGGCGGGCCTTGTAGAAAAAATGCTGGCCTTGTTTATTAAGACTATCGATGACGGAGTTGTCTGTTATGATGTAAAAGGGAAATGCATTCATGCAAATGAACAGGCAAAGAAGATTCTTCATGTGTCTGAGCTTTCTGCACTTGATAAAAAGTTGCAGGGCTGGCTGAATGGAAAAAATCTTCGGGATATTCATGATATTGCATGGAAAGAACAATTTCGAATAGATGGAAAAGTACATTTCTTTCAGTTTCAATATAAGAAGATGATATATGAGAATCACGAGATTGGAAGCTTTTTTTTGTTACATGACCGAACGGAAGAAGTGGAGCGTGTGAAATCTGAACAGTATAAGGCAAACCATGATGCATTGACAGGTATTTATAATCGGGAATATTTTTATGAGTGCGCAGAACAGATGTTACGGGAGAATTCAGATACGGCGTTTTATATTGTTTGTAGTGATATCCGTGATTTTAAGATTGTGAACGATGTATATGGAAGTAAAAAGGGGGATGATATTTTAATAAAACAGGCAGAAAGTCTGAAACAGAAAACTCCGGCAGGTTGTATTTATGGGCGGTTGGCAGGTGACCGGTTTGCACTGCTTTTGCCAAAGGAATTATTTCAGGAAAACATATTTCGACGGGAGATTTCGCGAATTGAGCAGATAGAAGGTAATTCCAGTTTTAGGCTGCGTATGTATATGGGAATCTATGAAGTAGACGATAGGAATACACCGGTTGCAGTTATGTGTGACCGGGCTATTATGGCAATCAAAACCATCAAGGATGATGTTTCAAACCGTATCAGCTATTATGATAAGGAGCTGCGGGAGACTGCACTCAAGGAACAGGGAATTATCAGTCAGTTCCATGATGCGTTAGAGGGCGGACAGTTCTGCTTTTATATTCAGCCACAGATATCTGCGGACGGTGTTGTGCGTGGTGGAGAAGCACTGGTTCGCTGGATTCATCCAGAGCGTGGTATGATTCCGCCGGGAGAGTTTATTGAGCTGTTTGAGCGGACCGGTCTGATCAGTGAGTTGGATCGTTACATATGGGAGAAAGCCTGTATCCAGCTTCGCGACTGGTGCAGACAGGGACATGCAGATTTTTATTTGTCAGTAAACATTTCACCACGTGATTTTTATTATATGGATATCTATAAAGTGTTTACTCAACTGGTACAAAAGCATGGCTTCGAAGCGAAGAATCTTCATCTGGAAATCACGGAAACGGCAGTCATGTCGGATACGAAAAAAGTAATCCGTCTGGTAAACAAACTGCGGCAGTATGGGTTTAAGGTGGAGATGGATGATTTTGGAAGCGGATATTCTTCTTTGAATATGTTGAAGGATATCAAGATGGATACAATCAAACTGGATATGGGATTTTTACGTAAGACCAGAAATAATGAACGAAGTATGTCAATCGTAAGCAATGTTATTCATTTGTCGAAACGACTGGGGATGGAGGTTGTTACCGAGGGAGTAGAAACCAGGGAACAGGTGGATGCATTAACCATGATGGGGTGCGATGTATTTCAAGGATATTATTTTGCAAAACCAATGTCGGTTTGGGATTATGAAGACAAATATATTTCAACCGAAGGATAGGGGAGATAGGATTGAAGAGTGCGATGTTAGCGATTATGCTGATTATGATTGTTTTGTTGGTATATCGCATTGTTATGATCAAGCAGATAGAACAGACACAGGTTGCGAAGGATGTGGTACGGCTTCATATGGTAGCTGCATCAACCATTTTGTTTTATGCCATGACGATTCTGGATATCAATGATACAGTTGCATTGGCGTCGTATGGCTTGTATTTTTGGTGCAGTGATTTCCTGTTGATATTGTTTTTTATTTATATTAATGATTTTACACAGGAGACGTTTGTCAACAAACGTGGAGGTTTAATCCTTGGGATATTGATAGCGATTGACGGGATTCTGTGTGGCATTAATGTATATAATCAGATGTTATTTTCGGTTGTATTATCCGGAGATAAAGCAGAGGGATATTATTACAAAGTCACCTCAAGAACGTGGCTTTATTCATATCACAAGTTGTTCGTGTATATGTTTGCGGTTATGACATTTCTGCTGTTAGCTTATGAAATTTATAAGGCGGCACGAATTTATGTGAAACAGTATTATGCAATTTTGTATTGTTTTTTGCTGATGATTGTAACAAATGTTGTTTATGAGGTGCTCAACCTGGAGTTTGATTACTCCGTGTTATTTTACGGAATTACCGCTGCCGGCATCTATTATATTACATTTCAGTATGTGCCGAAGGGGTTGGTGGAGAAAACACTTGTTATGGTGGTACAAAATTTCACAGATGGTGTTGTCTGCATGGATATCAAAGGACGATGCATCTATGCCAATGTGTATGCCAGACAGGTATTTCATGTAGATAAAGATACTCGTGTGATCGAGAACTATTACCGGTCGTGGAAGGGTGATCGCAAACCGGAAGAAATCGAGGAATGCAGTTGGCAGGGCGAGACAGAAATCAATGGTAAACAGAATTTTTTTGCTGCACGATATCGGGGAATCTGGGATGAAGACAACCGTTTTATCGGTTGTTATTATGTACTGCATGATGAAACAGAACATCGGAAAAAACTGGAGGAAGAACGCTACAGGAGTAATTATGATTCGCTGACAGGTCTGTTCAACCGTGAGCATTTTTATGAAACTGTTGAGCAGCAGATCGTCGCAAATCCAAATGTAAAATATAGCATTCTGTGTGCGGATATTCAGAACTTTAAGATCATCAACGATGTGTTTGGAATTGAGCGTGGCGACGCGGTGTTACGGTCTCTGGCAAACATGTTCCGAAATCTGGCGACGGGCGATACAGTACTGGCGAGACTTTCGGCAGATCGATTTGCAGTCTGCGTGCGCGATGAGAAGCTCAACCATGAGCGATATTTGGAGGAATTGGATCTGATTAGCCATATTGGAGATAATAATTCTTACCACGCACGGATTTATACCGGAATCTGTCCAATCCGGAACATCAAAACACCGATATCTGTCTACTGTGACAGGGCATTTCTGGCAATTGAATCGATTAAGGGGGATTATCAGCAGTCCATTGCATATTATGATGATGAATTGCGAAAACAGATGCTGGAGCGACAGCATATGGTCAGTGATTTTCGCTCTGCAATAGCAAAACAGGAATTTCGGCTATATTTGCAGCCACAGGTAGATGAGCAGGGAACGATGCTTGGCGCGGAGGCATTGGTGCGCTGGTTCCGTCCGGTGCATGGCATGATGCTGCCGGAGGAGTTTGTCGATGTGTTTGAAAAATCCGGTCTGATCAGCGCGATGGATCAGTATGTATGGGAGCTTGCCTGTAAGGAGTTGCAGCGTTGGAAAGCGATGGGAAAAGAGCAGTATTACATATCGGTCAATGTATCACCGAAGGATTTTTATTTCTTAGATATTTATACAACTCTGACAACTCTGGTGGAATGTTATGAGATTGATCCGGATAAGCTGCGTCTGGAGATTACAGAAACGTCCGTCATGAAAGATGCGAATAAACATCTGGCGTTGATCGATGATCTCCGGACATATGGGTTCCGTGTGGTGATGGATGATTTTGGACGTGGATACTCGTCATTGAATATGCTGCAGGACATGAATCTGGATGCAATCAAGATTGATATGGAATTCCTGCGGAGAAATGAAGATCCGGAGCGTAGCCGGATGATTCTGGAAATGGTACTGAATCTGGCAAAGGAGCTGGATATCCATGTAGTGACAGAGGGCGTCGAACAAAAAGACCAGCTTCAGTATATGCAGGAGCTTGGATGTACATTGTTCCAGGGCTACTATTTTGCAAAACCGATGCCGGTCAATCAGTTCGAGAAAACTTATTTTTAACTTAAGCGAGCAGGGTTTCCCATGTCTCGTAAAGTGCGGAGAGCGTTTCTTCCAGCTCTTCGCGCTTTTTTGATAGCTCGCCGAGTTTGGCAGAGTTTGTTGCGTATTCAGGATTTAAGAATTCCTCGTCAATCTGCGCAATCGCTGCCTCTGTTTCTTCAATTTTTTGTTCTGTTTTTTTGATATCGTTTTCTTTCTTACGAAGTCGTGCCTGTTCTTCCTTCTGCTTTTTGTAATCATCTTTGCCGGAAGGAGTGGCAGAAGGTGCTGTTACGGTGTCTGCGGAAGTATCCGTCTGTTTCGGTGCAGCCGCCTCGTACACCTGATCCTTGTGACTTTCGTAATAATCGTAATTTCCGATAAAGCTGTAAAGCTGTTTGTCCTTTAATTCCAGAATCCGGGTTGCAATCCGGTTGATGAAATAACGGTCATGACTGACAACAAATACGGTTCCGGTATAGCTGCGGATTGCATCCTCCAAGATACCCTTGGACTGGATATCCAGATGGTTTGTCGGCTCATCTAGGATTAAGAAATTGGCAGGGGAGAGCATGAGCTTGGCAAGGGACACACGTCCACGCTCGCCGCCGCTTAAATCTTCAATCTTCTTAAATACGTCGTCTCCGGTAAATAAAAAGGCTGCCAGTACATTTCGGATTTTTGTGTTGGTCAGATCCGGGTAGGCATCGCTGATCTCCTCGAAGATCGTCTTATGCAGGGAGAGTACCTGATGCTCCTGGTCGTAATAGCCGATATGTACGCGCGAGCCAAGGGCAATCGTTCCGGCGTCCTTCGGTACAAGATGATTGACCATCTTTAAGATCGTGGTCTTTCCAGTTCCGTTTCCGCCGATCAGGGCGACCTTTTCGCCGCGCTTGATATCAAAGTCAAGATCTTGGAACAGACAGTTTGTGCCGAAAGATTTCGCCAGATGCGTGACGGTTAAGACGTCATTCCCGCTTTCCACAGATGGCTCTAAGGTGAGCCGCATCTCGGAGGCAACCTCGGTCGGCTTGTCTAAGACTTCAATCTTATCTAACATCTTTTCACGGCTTTCCGCACGTTTGATGGACTTCTCACGGTTAAATTGCTTGAGTTTCGTGATGACAGCTTCCTGATGCTTGATTTCCTGCTGCTGGTTTAAGTAGGCCTTCATCATATTGGCACGGATCTCTGCGCGCTTGGATGCAAAGTAGGTGTAGTTTCCGTGGTAGACGGTTGCCTTTTTGTTGTCGATTTCTACGATCTGCGTTGCAATCCGATCAATGAAATAGCGGTCATGGCTGACCACGATCACACTACCAGGATAAGAGGACAGGAAAGACTCGAGCCATGAAATACTTGGCATGTCCAGATGGTTTGTCGGCTCATCGAGGATGATGATGTCCGGGCGTGTCAGAAGCAGACGTCCCAGTGCGATTCGCATCTTCTGACCACCGGATAATGTATTGATATGGCGGTCATAGTCCTCCGGACCAAAACCGAGTCCTTTTAAAACGCCTGTAATCTCACTCTCATAAGAATACCCATTGTCGCGGTCGTATTTGCTGCTCAGGCGGTTGTAGGTCTCTAAGATCTTCTCTAATTCTTCGCCTTCTGCATGCTTCATATCCTGTTCTAAACGGCGGATATTCGCCTCTAAATCAAGGATGTACTGTTTGGTTGCAAGCATTTCGCCATAGATCGTGTTGTCAAAGGAGATATCCTGATGCTGGGACAGATACCCAATCGTGGTATCCTTGGCAATCACGACCTGTCCGCTGTCGGCGGATTCTTCGCCCATGATAATCTTTAGGAGCGTCGTTTTTCCAGAGCCGTTGATACCGACAATGGCGATCTTTTCTTTCTCGTTGACATGGAAGTTGATATCCTTCAAAACTTCCTTTGTGCCGAATGCTTTTGATATATTCTGGCATGCTAACAGCATGATAAATTCCTCCTGCGTGTTTCGAACAAATTCTACCAGTGCATTTTATCAAAAAGCGGGAGGACTTTCAATCATACATTGAAATAAGCACGAAAAAATGGTATACTAAAGCATAATTATGCGAACAAATGTTTTGAGAATTTCCATGAAAAAGGAAGTGAAGGTTTTGTTATTTGGGAAAACGAGTCAGGCAAAAAAAGAGATAGAAGCACTGTTTCATGAAGTGCAGATCAATCTGGAGAACAACTACAAGGATCTGGCGATTTCTGCGCGGAAGCAGGCGGAGGTAAAGCTGGCTGAATATCAGGCAGCCGGGGAGCTAAAGGAAAAGGAATATAAGAAATTAAAAGAGCAGCTCGACGAATATACAAAACGAATGGAAGGATATCATCATTGATATGCAGCAGGGAATTGGTAGAAAAATAGTGATTGCGGTCGGCATGCTTGTAGTTGCAGGACTTTTGATCGTACTGTACCAGTGGGGGAATGCACGGGAGGATACATCAAAGGACAGGCAGCCTGCCGATGGACAGACGACGTACAGCTTCGCGATGGGAACATCAGTGTCGGTCAGTCTGTATGGGACACAGGATACGGAGTATGCAAAGATTGAACAGGCAATCAAAGACTTAGATGAGCAGGAGATATCATGGCGGCAGGAGGGCAGTGCCTTATATAAGCTGAACCACACATACACAGCGGGAGAAGCGGCAGAGGTTTCGGATACCTTGTATCTGGCGCTGACGCAGGCGTATAACATATGCCGGGACAGCCAGGGCGCACTGGATATTACGATCCGTCCACTGGCGAATCTCTGGAATATCGAGTCGGCGACGGAGAAAGATTTCCGGGTTCCAACTGACACAGAGATTAAGACTGTGCTTGAAAAGACAGGCTATGAGGCAGTGACGATTGGTGAATCGCAGACGGTGACGATCGACAAGTCTGATATGGTGTTAGATCTTGGCGCGGTTGGCAAGGGATTCGCACTGGATATTGCAGAACAGATATTAAAAGAAGATGCAGTAAGCGGCGGAACGATCAGTGTCGGCGGAAGCGTGCTTGTGTATGGTGCAAAAAAGGACGGCAGTTCATTTCGGGTAGGCATCCGTGATCCGCAGGGTGACGCAGAGGATATGATCGGTTATTTGGAATTTGCTTCGAACAGTAACACCTGTGTATCCACCTCCGGTGATTATGAAAAGTTTATCGAGAAGGATGGTACGAGGTATCATCATATTTTAAATCGTACAACCGGATATCCGGCGGAGTCAGGACTTGCTTCGGTGACAGTTGTATGCCAAAATGGCTTGTACAGCGATGCATTGTCGACGGCATGCTATGTGCTTGGCTATGAGAAGTCTTTGCCGTTGTTGCAGAAGTACAAGGCAGAGGCAGTATTTATTGACAAAGAAAATCAGGTGACTGTGACGGATGGACTGAAAGAACAGTATCATGCGGCACAGGCTGCACAGAAATAAAATAGAAGGCGAAAAGAGATGTTAAAAATGAAGTGGCTGGAACATTTAAAGACGATTACCGCACATAAGATTATGGTGATGCGGCATTGCTTTGCGGTTGGATTGTATAAGCAGGGACTGTTGCACGACCTGTCCAAATATTCATGGACGGAGTTTTCGATGGGCGCGAAATACTATCAGGGAAACCGCAGCCCGAACGATGCAGAGCGTGAGGATAAGGGATACACCTCTTCGTGGCTGCACCACAAGGGAAGAAACAAACACCATCTGGAGTACTGGGTGGATTACAATGTTGACAGAAGCGATACAAAACATTTGCTGGTTGGCTGTAAGATGCCGAAGGAATATGTGATTGAGATGTTCTGTGACCGTGTGGCAGCCTGCAAGATTTACAACAAGGAAAATTATTATGAGAAGCAGCCACTCGATTATTATATGAATGGCAGATCGAGACGTCTGCTGCATCCGGATTCCGCGAAGCTTCTGGAGAAGTATCTGAATATGCTTGCGAGAAAGGGCGAGGCTTATACCTTTCGTTATATTCATAATTATGAGGTGATTCCGCTGCGTCGGAAGAAGCTTGCGAAGTATCTGCCATTTTTGAAATATTTGTTTCCGTATGGAGAAGATTACTAGGAGATAAGATGAAATTTACACATTTACATGTGCATACGCAGTACAGTCTGTTGGACGGCTCGGCAAAGATCAAGGAGCTGGTTCCGCGTGCGAAAGAACTTGGCATGGATGCGCTGGCAATCACAGACCACGGTGCGATGTATGGCGTGATCGAATTTTATAAGACATGTAAGGCAAATGGAATCAAGCCGATCATCGGCTGTGAGGTGTATGTGGCACCGGGTTCCCGGTTTGACCGTGAGGTGGTAAAGGGAGAAAACCGGTATTACCATCTCGTTCTGCTTGCAAAAAACAACGAGGGATACCACAACCTCTGTAAGATTGTGACACGTGGCTACACGGAGGGCTATTATTATAAACCGCGTGTGGACATGGAGGTGCTGGAGAAATACCATGAGGGTATCATTGCACTTTCGGCATGCCTGGCTGGTGAGGTTGCGACTGACTTGCGTCAGGAGCAGTATGAGAAAGCAAAAGAAGCAGCATTGCGTCATCTGAAGATCTTTGGCGAGGGCAATTATTATCTGGAGATGCAGGATCATGGCATCCCGGATCAGCGTACCGTCAATATGGGCGTGATGCGGTTGTCCAAAGAAACCGGCATCCCGATGGTTGTTACGAACGATTCCCATTATATCAACAAAGAGGACTGGGAGGCGCATGATATTCTGCTCTGTATCCAGACGGGAAAGACGGTCAATGACGAAGATCGTATGCGCTATGAGGAAGGACAGTTCTATCTGAAATCTCCGGAGGAGATGGAGGCGCTGTTCCCATATGCAAAGGAAGCATTGGAGAATACGAACAAGATCGCAGATATGTGTAATGTCGAGATCGTATTTGGTGAGCGGAAGCTTCCAAAATACGATGTGCCGGAGGGGTATGATTCCTTCTCGTATCTGACGATGCTCTGTGAGGAGGGCGCGAAAAAGCGGTATCCAGAGGTCACAGATGAGGTAAAGAACCGTCTGCATTATGAGCTTGACATGATTAAACAGATGGGCTTTGTTGATTATTTCCTGATTGTGTGGGATTTTGTCAATTACGCGAAAAGTCATGATATTCCGGTTGGACCGGGCAGAGGCTCTGCTGCCGGATCAATTGTATCCTATTGTCTGTATATTACGGATATCGAGCCGCTTCGGTACGATCTGCTGTTTGAACGATTCCTGAATCCGGAACGTGTATCGATGCCAGATATTGATATTGATTTCTGTGTCAACCGAAGACAGGAAGTCATTGATTACGTCGTACAGAAATACGGCAAGGAAAAGGTTGTCCAGATTGTCACTTTCGGTACGATGGCAGCAAAGATGTGTGTGCGCGACGTCGGTCGTGCGATGGCACTTCCATATAGTCTGTGTGATAAGGTTGCAAAGGCAATTCCGAACAAGGTTCCGGGCGTAAAAGATGTCACTCTTCCGGTGGCTTTGAAAGTAAGTCCAGACCTGAAGGAAATGTATGAGAATGAACCGGATGTAACAAAGCTGCTTGACATGGCAATGAAGCTCGAAGGTCTGCAACGGCATACGGGTGTACATCCCGCAGGCGTTATCATCGGTCAGAAGCCAATCGAGGAATATGTACCGCTCGCACGGAGCGTGGATGGTGGTATTGTCTGCCAGTATGAGAAAGACCCAGTGGAAGAGCTGGGGCTTTTGAAGATGGACTTTCTGGCATTGCGGAATCTGACTGTCATCAAGGACGCGTTAGACCGGATTGAAGAAAATCATGGTGTGAAGCTCAATATGTCGGAATTGGATATGAGTGATCCGGCAGTCTATGAGCTGTTATCAGAAGGAAAGACCGACGGCGTGTTCCAGTTGGAAAGTGCCGGTATGAAGTCTTTCATGAAGCAGTTGAAGCCGAAGAATCTGGATGAAATTATTGCCGGAATCTCGCTGTATCGTCCGGGACCGATGGATTTCATTCCGAAGTACTTAGCGAACCGTGAGCATCCAGAAAGTATCGTCTATGATACACCGAAGCTGGAGAAGATCCTGAAATCAACATACGGATGTATGGTATATCAGGAGCAGGTTATGCAGATCGTAATGGAGCTTGCCGGATATTCGATGGGACGTTCGGATCTGGTACGCCGTGCGATGGCGAAGAAAAAAGCGGACGTCATGGACAAAGAGCGGCAGTATTTTGTATATGGTAACGAGGAGTTAAACGTGCCGGGCTGTGTCAAAAACGGTATCCAGGAATCCGTCGCCAATAAAATCTTCGACGATATGGTCGATTTTGCGAACTATGCATTTAACAAGTCGCATGCGGCAGTGTATGCGGTGGTCGCATATCAGACCGCATATTTAAAGATCTATTATCCGGTTGAATACATGGCAGCGCTGATCTCGTCTGTCCGTGAAAATACGGAGAAGATGAGCAGTTATATCCAGACGTGTAAATCGCTTGGCATCAAAATCCTGCCGCCGGATATCAACAAAGGAAGCGGAGATTTCCTTGTCGATGGAAATGCGATCCGGTTTGGCTTGTCAGGATTAAGAAGTATCGGAGACGGTGTGACAGAAGTCGTGCACCAGGAGGTTGTTGCGAACGGTCCATTTACAAGCTTAGAGGATTTCTGTACGAGACTTTCTGGGAAGGAAGCAAACAAGCGGACGATCGAGAGCTTTATTTTAGCAGGAGCGTTTGACAGCTTCGGCTATAACCGCCATCAGATGATGATGGTGTATCCGGCTGTGTTAGAGCAGACGGCGAAAGAAAAGAAAAATGCCATGAGTGGACAGATGTCGCTGATGGATTTCCTTGGAGAGGAAGAAAAGACGGAATTTCAGGTGCGCTATCCGGATGTGGAGGAATACCCGAAGGATGAGCTGCTTGCAAAGGAAAAGGAGATTCTGGGTATCTATGTCAGTGGACATCCGCTGGAGGATGATCTGGATATTATAGAAGAATACACAACTGCGAAGTCGACGGCATTTCTGGCAGATACCGAGGAGGACGAGAATGCCGGAACGGAGATGGAGTTCGAAGAGCGTGAATGTGTCGTGGATAAATCCAGCTACACGATCGGCGGTCTGCTCACGGAGATTACGAAGAAGACAACACGAAACGGCGATGAGATGGCATTCCTTACTGTGGAGGATCTGTATGGTTCGGTTGAGGTTGTCGTGTTCGCCAGAGATTACCGGCAGAATAAAGACCGGTTTGTGAAGGATGCGAAGGTGCTGATCAAAGGAAATGCATCGGTCGATGAGCGGGGCGGCAAGCTGCTCTTCTCAAAGATGACAACCTTCGACGAGATACGGCAGGAACGTATAGCAGCCGGTAAGGAACTGTGGCTGCGCTTCACAGAATTAGAGACCTATATGCAGCAGGAGCAGGCACTCTATGCGACGCTCCGGCAGTATCCGGGCCGGGTGGTCGTGAAGGTACTGATCAAACCAGCCGGAGAAGGACAGGAGCAAAATATCAAGCTCAAGCAGTTACCGGATTTATACCGGGTCGATGCCAGTGAGACTCTGGTAGAGAAATTGAAACAGACATATGGAGAGGCGAATGTCATTCTCTTAGATAAGAAAGGAAACGGAGAAAAATCGTGATAACGTCAGCGTCAAACGACAAAATCAAAGAAATAAAAAAGCTGATCAAATCCGCCAGCCGGCGCAAAGAGACCGGACTTTATATCGTGGAGGGCATCCGCATGGTGCGGGAGATTCCGGCAGATGCGGTCAAGACACTTTATGTGGCGGAAAGCATGACAGACAAATTCGCAGATATCTGCAACCAGATACCGGCAGAGGTGGAAATTGTCAGGGATTCGGTTTTCCAGAGTATGTCGGATACAAACACGCCGCAGGGAATTCTGGCGGAGGTATATCAGACAGCCACAACGGAGGATGATTTATTTGCAGGTGATGCGGCACCGTTTCTTCTGATTATCGAACGACTGCAGGACCCGGGAAATCTTGGTACCATTATACGAACCGCAGAGGGTGCTGGGGTGACGGGTATTATCCTGAGTGCAGATACGGTCGACATCTACAACCCGAAGGTGATCCGTTCTACGATGGGATCGATCTTCCGGATGCCAATTGCCGTAGCCGAGGATCTGGCAGCGACGATCGATCGCGTGAAAACACGTGGAATCCCGGTTTATGGGGCGCATCTGGATGGGGCAACCTTCTATGAGAAAGATTTTACCGGTGGCTGTGCATTTCTGATCGGAAACGAAGGAAATGGTCTGTCCGATGAAATCAGCGCAAAAGCGGATGATCTGATCCGGATTCCGATGTGCGGACAGGTGGAGTCGTTAAATGCAGCGATTTCGACCGCGGTGATCGCATACGAGGTATTGCGACAGCGAAGCACAGGAAAAAAATGAAAAAGTTTGGAATATTACAATATAGGCACGCATATATTGTAAATGTACAATATTAAAAATTCACAGTTTATATGGGGATATAAATGAGGCTGTGAACATTGACAAGAGGGAGGAAAAAATATGACAGAGAAGATTTTGAACAACAATCAGGTGGTAGTAGCAGGAGAAATCGTATCAGATTTCCGATTCAGCCATGAGATATTCGGAGAGGGATTCTATATGGTGGATCTGGTAGTCAGCAGATTAAGCGATGCGCATGACGTGATTCCTTTGATGGTTTCCGATCGCCTGTTTGATGTAGAAAAATCCCACATCGGGGAAAAGGTACTGGCGAAGGGACAGTTCCGGTCGTACAACAAGCACGAGGAGAACAAGAACCGTTTGATCCTGTCTGTGTTTGTACGTGAGATCGAGGTGATCGACGCGGTGGATGACAAGGAGAACAAACCGAACCAGATATACTTAGACGGATACATATGCAAAGAGCCGATCTACCGTATGACGCCGCTTGGCAGAGAGATTGCAGATATTCTGCTCGCTGTGAACCGGGCATACGGAAAATCAGATTATATTCCTTGTATCTGCTGGGGCAGAAATGCCAGATTTGCAGGAAAGCTCGCAGTTGGTGAGCATGTGGCAATCTGGGGACGTATCCAGAGCCGGGAATATCAGAAAAAAATAGGAAATGATGAGATAGTCAATAAGGTCGCATACGAGGTGTCAGTCAGCAAGATGGAATGTTTGGAATAATGATTGACAGACCTGTATAACGATGATATACTATCCTTGATTTTGATTGAGTAGAGGTGCGGAATTCAAGAGTACTTTGCGGGATGACTTAGAGCAGTGGATCGCATGGAAAAGGGGAAACCGCCGAAGGACGACAGATGTCTAAGCACTGGAATCCTGGTTGTGCAATGAAGAATTGTATGACTGTCATTTGTAAGCATGCAGATGGAGCGCTACCGGAATTGAGACATTTCAAGCTGGCACTTTATCGGGTGCCAGCTTTATTTATGGTTATACCTTATAATTATTTAGGAGGAAGAGAAAGATGTCAATTTTTACAGGTTCAGCAGTTGCGATTGTAACACCATTTAAGAAGGATGGTTCGGTGGATTATGATAAGTTCCGTGACGTGATCGAGTATCAGATCGCTGGTGGAACCGACTGTATCGTTGTATGCGGAACGACAGGTGAGTCTTCAACCTTATCCCATGAAGAGCATCTTGACTGTATTCGTTTCTGTGCAGAGGTTGTCAACAAGCGTATTCCGGTTGTTGCAGGAACAGGTTCAAATTGTACAGAGACAGCTATTTATCTGTCTCAGGAAGCAGAGAAGTATGGCGTGGATGGTCTGCTTGTTGTAACACCATATTACAACAAGGCAACACAGAAAGGGCTGATCGCACATTACACAGCCGTTGCAAACAGCGTGACACTTCCAATTATCATGTACAACGTACCAAGCAGAACCGGTACGAACATCCAGCCGGAGACAGCCGTATATCTGGCTAAGAATGTAAAAAATATCGTAGCGATCAAGGAGGCAACTGGCAATCTGTCACAGGTTGCACGTCTGGTAAGCCTGGCAGATGGATGCCTCGATGTATATTCTGGAAATGATGATCAGGTTATGCCAATCCTGTCCCTTGGTGGAAAGGGCGTGATTTCTGTACTTGCAAATGTAGCTCCGAAGGAGACACATGATATGGTACAGAAGTACTTAGATGGTGATGTGGTTGGAGCCAGAGAGATTCAGATCAAGGCAATTCCTCTGTGTGAGGCACTGTTCTGTGAGGTAAACCCAATCCCTGTCAAGAAGGCAGTGGAACTGATGGGACTTTGCGAAGGCAACCTTCGTATGCCACTGACAGAGCTTGAGGCAGAGCATACAGAGCAGTTAAAGAAAGCAATGACAGGATTTGGTGTAAAAATCCAGTAATACAGATAGACAGACCGGGAGGAAAAACAAATGATTCGTGTGATTATGCATGGTTGTAACGGTAAGATGGGGCAGGTCATCACAGGACTTTGCAAGGAAGATCCGGATGTGGAGATCGTTGCTGGCATTGATGTCGTAGATAATAGAGAAAACGGATATCCGGTATTTACAGATATCAACGCATGTGATGTCAAGGCAGATGTGATTATTGATTTTGCAGCAGCCGTTGCGGTTGATAAGCTGCTTGATTATGCAGTTGATAAGCAGGTTCCAGTTGTACTTTGTACGACCGGACTTTCCCCGGAGCAGCTCAACAAGGTATCTCTTTGCTCTGAGAAGGTAGCAATCTTGAAGTCTGCCAACATGAGTCTGGGTATCAATACGTTGATGAAGCTCCTGAAGGATGCAGCAAATGTATTTGCACCAGCCGGTTATGATATTGAGATCGTAGAGAAGCATCATAATCAGAAAGTGGATGCACCATCGGGAACAGCACTGGCACTTGCCGATGCGATCAACGACGCCAGAGACAATGCGTATGAGTATGTCTATGACCGTTCGCAGGTAAGAAAGAAGCGTGACAAGAAAGAACTTGGTATCTCTGCGGTACGTGGCGGAACGATCGTCGGTGAGCATGAGGTGATTTTTGCAGGTGTGGACGAAGTGATTGAGTTTAAGCATACGGCTTATTCGAAGTCTGTATTTGCCAAGGGCGCAGTGGAAGCAGCAAAGTTTCTGGCAGGAAAGCCGGCAGGCTTTTATGATATGGCAGATGTGATTGGATAAGCGAGGAACGATTATGTATCAGGATGAAATTATTTTGTGCAGTGCTTCAAAGTACACGCAGAAGTATTATTTGAATGAAGATTTTGACAATCTGCCGACTGAGGTTAAAAAAGAGCTTCGGATTCTGTGCACGTTGTTCACAGAAGATGTTGGTGGAATCATTATGCTTGTGTTTGACAGTATGGGAAACCTGAATATTGTCACTGACGCGGCAGAGGAAGATATCCTGTACGACGAGATTGGCTGTGGTTTAAAAATCAAGCAGATCAGAAAGGAAAAGAAGGAATTGTTTGAACAGCTGGAGCTGTATTTTCAGACATTTTTCCTTAGCTAAGGGGAAGATATATGTTATTTGCAGTAGACGTTGGAAATACGAATATTACAGTAGGACTGTTTGATGGAAAAAAGCTGATCAAGACGTTCCGTATCACAACTGGTACGGCACGTACATCGGATGAGTATGGTGTGTATTTTGTGGATTGGCTTCGGGTACGGGATATACATGTTTCAGAGATCGATGCGGTTATTATCGCGTCCGTTGTACCGAAGGTTATGCACTCTCTGACGAGTGGTATCATCAAGTATCTGAACATTCATCCGATTATTGTTGCACCAGGCATCAAGACTGGAATCAATATTGCGATTCCGGAACCAAAGACACTGGGTGCCGACCGTCTGGTCGATGCAGTGGCTGCGTATGAGTTGTATGGCGGTCCGGTAATCGTTGTAGATTTTGGAACTGCAACGACGCATGATCTGGTATTGGAAGGTGGCGTGTTCCATTCGGGGGCGACATCGCCGGGAATCCGACTGGCGGCAGCAGCACTCTGGTCCGGGACTGCAAAGCTTCCAGAAATCGAAATCAAGAGACCAGATACGATTCTGGCAAAGGATACAGTCAGCAGTATGCAGGCAGGTGTATTCTATGGCTATGTTGGTCAGACCGAATATATTATCCGCAGGATCAAGGAAGAGTCCGGACTGGATAACATCAAGGTTGTGGCAACTGGCGGACTTGGTAAGCTGATTTCAGAGAATACCGATTGTATTGATTATTATGATGCAGACCTCACACTGAAAGGCTTGCAGTTAATTTACGAGAAACAATAAAGGACGAAACGATGGATTTTACTGGTAAAATCGCATTGGCACCAATGGCAGGTATCTGTGACCTGCCATTTCGTCTCTTATGCAAAGAGATGGGCTGTGATATCGTATACACGGAGATGGTGAGTGCCAAGGGCATGTATTATAACAACAAAAATACGGGACCGCTGCTTATGACAAAACCGGAGGAATCGCCAATTGGCGTGCAGATCTTCGGCAGTGAACCGGAGCTTATGGCATCACAGGCAAAAAGACTGGAGGATAAGGGATTTTCTTTTATCGATGTCAACATGGGATGCCCGGTTCCGAAGATCGTCAACAACGGCGAAGGTTCCGCGCTGATGAAACAGCCGGAGCTGATCGGAGATATTGTCGATGCATTGGTGCATGCGGTTTCGCTTCCAGTCACGATCAAGATCCGGGCAGGCTTTGATGCAGAGCATATCAATGCGCCGGAGGTGGCACGGATCGCGGAGCAGGCAGGCGTTTCTGCAATCGCGGTGCATGGAAGAACAAGAGAACAGTATTATCACGGACAGGCGGACTGGGATGTGATCCGGCAGGTCAAAGAAGCAGTGTCTGTGCCGGTAATTGGCAACGGTGACATTACCTGTGCGGAGGATGTGCTTGCAATGCGGGCACAGACGGGCTGTGACAGTGTGATGATCGGAAGGGCGGCGAAAGGAAATCCTTGGATCTTTCAGGATATCAGTCATTTCCTGAAAACCGGAGAACATCTGGAAAAGCCGAGTGTGGAAGAACGGAAAGCGATGATGCTGCGCCATGCGTCTTTGATGGTGGAATACAAAGGGGAATTCACCGGGATACATGAGATGCGTAAGCATGTGGCTTGGTACACGCAGGGCATGCCGGATTCGGCGAAGCTGCGCGCGAAGATCAATATGGTGGAAACCTACGATGCACTTGCGGCTATGGTGCAGGCGCTGTAAGCTTTTTGGAGATAGAAATCGAAGTATAAGCGGTGTGATACTGCTCGTTTGTCATGGAGACAATGTAATTTCTGGCGTATGCCTTACTGATTCCATGTGCTGCGAGTGTGTCCGCCGCTTTGTTGTATGCGATGGCAGCGGAAATCTCGTCTGCGTAAGTGCCGACGATGAAATCACCATTTACGTGGATTTTAGTCTGGTATTGCACCTGACCGGAAGCGGATTCTTTCCTCTGGACGCCGGCATACTGATTGATGATCTCGATGTTGGAATAACGGAAATCAAGTGCATCGCCGTTTGTCATGCGGTAGTCTCTGCCGTAGACAGAAAACGGACGGATGCCGTAGCGCGACAGGATGCTGTACTGGCTTCCGTAGTCGCAGACGAAGAGATAACCGCCTTTTTTCTGGATTTTCTTAGATGCATAGAAGAACAGATCATCCCGGTCGAACTTCAGAATCTCTGTGGCAGACATATGGTATTCAAAATATTTTCTGCGCAGGTAGATCGGCGTTTTGAAATAAATGCCGTTGTCGCGGAAGTTGATGAGACATACAAATTTGTCATGGGAAAGGCAGGAAAACAGGCTGTATTCTGACAGCGTGATCTCCGTGTGATCCAAGATCAGGCGTGCTTCCCTGTAGGTGCGCGAAGCAAGCTCCTCTGTTGCGAAGCTGCCAAGGCTGATATGTTTTTTCAGATATGTGATGGAAGCACGGTAATAGGTGCTGCCATCTTTTTTTGTTGCTGTATAGATACCAGGTAAAGCTGCCATAATCTGAGTGAGGGGAAATCCTTTCCGTGATATTATGTGCCATAAAAATACAAAATCCGCACATAAAATCAGTATAACGACTGCACAGGAAAAAGTCCAGTCTGCCGATCGAAAAAAGTCGTGAAAAAGTCGCGAAATTACTTGACCGAACGGCATTCTTGAATTATAATCATGGAAGTGTAAATGTAACCTTTTTGTAACAATTTTATCATAAATTCCAGATCGGAATTGCATGAGGAGAATAGGAACAATATGGACGCAGGTAAAATCGCAACGATTGAATTGAATATGGATTCCAAAGAAAAAAAGGATAAGAAACAGAGAGAACCGGGGAAACTGAAAAGTTTCCTGCAGGCATACGGAAAGTATGTAGGTGCTGGCGCTGTGGCACTTGCATTGGTCATTGTCTGTGCAGTCTCACTGGCAGACCGGATCGCAAACCGTGAGGTTGCAACCGGTGTTATGATGACCGTTGCAGATCTGACGAAGGATAAAGAACCATTTTCAGGAGATCTGTTTGCAAGTACTGCAATCAGCTACAATGATATGGTAAACGTAAATTATGAGACAGACCAGCTTGCACAGTTAGAGCGTGCAGAACAGCAGATTGATGAGATTCTGACAGCCAGAAGACAGGATAAACGGGATCAGGCGGCTTTGGAGGCATTGACCGCTGTGCATAGCGGACCGGGTGAGATTGGCGAGTACGATCCGAATGCCGTCGTTGTGGCATCCGCAGAGACCGATACAACAACTACTACGACAACCGCTTCCACACCGACGTATGTACCAGCCGATGCGAACGGAAAGTATCAGTATCTGGGTGAATACCTGCTGACTGCATACTGTCCATGTCCAATCTGTTGTGGTAAGTGGAGCAATATGGAGAATCCGATCACAGCAAGTGGTGCACGTGCGACAGCCGGATGGACAATTGCTGCACCGAAGAATTTTGCGTTTGGTACAAAGATCATGATCGATGGACAGATCTATGAAGTACAGGATCGTGGTGGTGCGATCACAGGAAATCATTTCGATGTGTTCTGCAATACACATCAGGAAGCTTTGAACTTTAATATGAGAACAACCTCTGCCTATCTGGTAGTTGAATAAAAGGAGAAAAAGATGGAACTGGTTTACAGAAGTACAAGAAATGCACAAGAGACAGCGACCGCTTCTATGGCGATTTTGAAAGGACTTGCAAACGAGGGTGGCTTATTTGTACCGGATACAATTCCGGCATTTGACAAGAGCCTGGAAGAGCTTTCCAAGATGGATTACCGTGAGGTTGCATATCAGGTTATGAAGCTGATGCTGACAGACTTCACAGAAGAAGAGCTTCGTCATTGTATCAACAGTGCATATGATTCGAAGTTCGATACAAAGGAGATTGCACCGCTCGTACATAAGGCAGGTGCGTATTATCTGGAACTGTTCCATGGCGCAACAATCGCGTTTAAGGATATGGCACTTTCCATTCTTCCATATCTGCTGACAACCTCAGCAAAGAAGAACGATGTGAAGAATGAGATCGTGATTCTGACTGCTACTTCCGGTGATACAGGTAAGGCTGCACTTGCAGGATTTGCAGATGTACCGGGAACGAAGATCATCGTATTTTATCCAAAGCATGGTGTAAGCCCAATTCAGGAAAAGCAGATGGTAACCCAGAAGGGTGATAATACATGTGTCATCGGTATCACAGGTAATTTTGATGACGCACAGACAGGCGTCAAGAAGATGTTCTCTGACAAGGAGTTGAACGAGTATCTGGCATCCAAGGGATATCAGTTCTCTTCTGCAAACTCCATCAATATCGGACGTCTTGTACCACAGATGGTATATTATGTATATGCATATACAAGACTCGTTGCAAATGGAGAGATCAAGGCTGGCGACAAGATCAATGTCGTTGTTCCAACCGGAAACTTCGGAAATATCTTAGCTGCTTTCTATGCAAAGCAGATGGGACTTCCAATCAACAAGTTTATCTGTGCATCGAATGAGAATAAGGTTCTGTACGATTTCTTCCGTACAGGTACATACGACAGAAAGAGAGAGTTCATCTTAACAACTTCTCCTTCTATGGATATTCTGATCTCCAGCAATCTGGAGCGTCTGATCTACCGTATCGCAGGCAATGATGCAGAGAAGAACAAGGCTTTGATGCAGGCATTAAACGGCAAGGGTGCTTACACGATCACAGACGATATGAAGAAGCAGTTGGCAGACTTCTACGGAAATTATGCATCTGAGGCAGAGACAGCCGCTACGATCAAGCGTGTATATGAGTCCGATCAGTACATCATGGATACCCATACAGCCGTAGCAGCATCGGTATATGACAAGTATGTGAAGGAGACTGGCGATACAACACCAACTGTGATCGCAAGTACAGCAAGCCCATACAAGTTTACGAGAAGCGTTATGAATGCAATCGACAGTGCATATGACAAGCAGTCTGATTTCGAACTTGTCGATGAGCTGAATAAGCTTTCTGGCGTGAAGGTACCACAGGCAATCGAAGACATCCGTCAGGCAGAGGTTCGTCACGATATCGTCTGCGACAAGGAAGACATGCTTGCAGAAGTAAAGAAGTTTTTGAATATTTAATAACATAGACGCGTTGAGAATACGCGCGGCAGTTCATTCGCACCATCCTGCCGTTAAACAAAACTAGGGCAAACCATAAATGACAGAATTTATGTTGCGGGTGCTTTGTGCGCCCGCATTTTTTGTTATGGTGACGAGGAAAATGCACGCATTTATGCGATGCATTTGACGACCACTAATCAGAGCAAGATGCGCAGAGTGCATCTTGCTCTATATGAAGGGAGTTTTCGTATGTATACATTAAAGACAAATGCCAGCTTTGACAGTGCACATTTTCTGGCAGGCTATGAGGGAAAATGTTCAAACATTCATGGACATCACTGGACAGTGGAAATCGAGGTAGGAAGCAACAGTCTGGAGATGGGAGGAAATAACCGTGGTATGATCGTGGATTTCTCCAAATTAAAAACAGATCTGAAGAACATCGCAGATGCACTCGACCATTGTCTGATCGTGGAGATTGGAAGTCTGAAACGCAGAACGCTGGATGTGCTCGAAGAAGAGCATTTCAAGGTTGTAGAAGTGATGTTCCGACCGACTGCAGAGAACTTTGCAAAGTTCTTCTATGACGAGATGAAAGGAAAAGGCTATCATGTCTTAAAGGCAACGGTGTATGAGACACCAAATAACTGTGCCGCATATATGGAGTAATATGGGAAAGTATAAAGTAGTAGAAACGTTTGTCAGTATCAACGGCGAGGCAACCCATGCTGGAGAGCTTGCATGCTTTATCCGGTTTGCCGGATGTAATCTTGCTTGTGGATACTGTGATACGAAATGGGCGAATGAACCGCAGGTGCCATACAAGAGTATGAGTGCGGAAGAAATCTATGCGTATATCAAATCCTGTGGCGTGAAAAATGTGACGCTGACGGGCGGAGAGCCGTTGATCCAGCCGGAAATTGAATGGTTGATCACACTTCTGTCAGCGGATAAAGCCCTGCGCGTAGAGATCGAGACGAACGGAAGCGTGGATATTGCCGGATACGATGCACGCCCGGAGAATGTCTGCATGACGCTTGACTATAAGCTTCCAGACAGTGGGATGGAGCAGTTTATGCGCACAGAAAATTACGCATGGTTAAAACCGCAGGATGCAGTGAAATTCGTTGTTTCGTCGACAAGAGATCTGGAAACGGCGAAGAAGATCATTGAGACATATGATCTGTGTGCGAAGGCAACCGTATATTTGAGTTCCGCATTTTCAGCGATCACACCGGCACAGATCGTAGAGTACATGATACAGGAAAACATGAAGGATGTCCGGTTACAGCTACAGATGCACAAATACATCTGGGATCCGGAGAAAAAAGGAGTATAAGATGGCAATCGATAAAGAAGCAATCAAAGAACATATCCGCGGGATTTTAGTTGCCCTTGGCGATGATCCCGACCGAGAAGGATTAAAGGAAACACCCGACCGGGTTGCCCGCATGTATGAGGAAGTATTTGAAGGAATGAACTATACGAACGATGAGATTGCAGAGATGTTCAACAAATCGTTCGAGCGTCCGGGCAAGGATACGAGTGACATGGTCCTGGTCAAGGATATCGAGGTGTTCAGTTATTGTGAGCACCATATGGCACTGATGTATGACATGCATGTATCAGTCGCTTATATTCCGAAGGGAAAAGTGCTCGGACTTAGCAAGATCGCACGGATTGCAGATATGGTCGCAAAACGCTTACAGTTGCAGGAAAGAATCGGTACCGATATCGCATATATTATGAGTAAGGTGACTGGAAGTGAGGATGTGGCAGTCGTGATCGAGGGAAGCCATAGCTGTATGACAGCTAGAGGTATCCGGAACGCAAGTGCAAAGACGTTCACGACGACATTTACCGGTGAGTTCGAGAAGAATGAGACATTGCAGAACAAACTGATGATGTTACTGAAATAAGAGCTGAACATAGAAGATGAAAACAGAGGATAAGAAGGAGTGATTATTATGCAGCATAAGAAGAACAAAGAAGCAGCCGTTGTTGTATTTAGTGGAGGACAGGACAGCACAACCTGTCTGCTGTATGCGAAGAAACATTATAAGAAGGTGTATGCCGTATCGTTTGATTATCACCAGAGACATGTGGCAGAGCTTGATGCAGCGAAGGAAATCTGTGAGAAGCTGGATGTGGAGCAGACAATCATGGATATGACATTGTTAAATCAGCTCGCACCGAATTCTCTGACTCGTGATGATATGAAGGTGGACAGCGATGCGCCGGCAGAGGGTACACCAAATACATTTGTCGATGGAAGAAATATGCTGTTTTTGACATTTGCAGCGGTATTTGCAAAGCAGAAGGGTGTCACGGATATCCTGACGGGTGTATCTCAGAGTGACTTCTCTGGTTATCCAGATTGCAGAGATGAGTTTATCAAGTCCTTAAATGTATCTTTAAATCTGGCAATGGATTATGAATTTGACATTATCACACCGCTTATGTGGATTGACAAGGAAGAGACATGGGAGCTTGCCGATAAGCTCGGTGGATTTGATCTGGTTCGCAATATGACATTAACATGTTATAATGGCATCAAGGGCGATGGCTGTGGCAACTGCCCTGCATGTAAGCTGCGGAAAAAAGGCTTGGATGCATATCTTGCTAGACGATAAAGGATAATGGAGGGAAGCCATGAAACGCTTGTTATTTATTATCAATCCGAAAGCCGGACGAACGGCGATAAGAAATGATTTGTTTGAGATTATCATGGTATTTTCACAGGCTGGATACGAGGTCGTGACGTATCCGACACAGGGACCGGAGGATGCAGAACGCAAGGTGCGTGTCGACGGCGAAGATTACGATCTGATCGTGTGCGCAGGTGGCGATGGAACGCTCGATAACACGGTCTGCGGATACTCCAAGATGGGACACAAAAAAGTGCCGCTTGGTTATATCCCGGTTGGAACGACAAACGATTTCGCACGAAGCCTTCGTATCTCAAGAAAACCCATTGAAGCGGCAAATCAGATTGTAAATGGAAAATGTACGAAGGTTGATGTCGGACAGTTCGCGGACAAGTCGTTTATCTACATTGCGGCATTCGGTATTTTCACCGATGTGTCATATAATACGAATCAGTCCCTGAAGAAGGCAATCGGACATTCGGCATATATTATTGAAGGAATTAAAAATATCGGAAATTATAAAGGCTTTAATCTGACGGCACAGTTTGACGAGAAGGTCATCACTGGAAAATATCTGTATGGTATGGTGACCAATACGCTTTCGGTTGGCGGATTCAAGCTGCGAGGAGCCAAGCATGTCGTGTTGGATGACGGAAAATTTGACTGCCTCTTTATCAAGATGCCATCAACACCGGCGGAGATGCAGCAGATCATCCGTGGACTTCTGCAAAATGAAGTTGAGGGAAATGAGATGTTCTTTGAATGCAAGGCGTCCCGTGTTGTTGTAGATGGAGAACAGGAGATCGCATGGACACTCGATGGGGAGTTTGGCGGAAGTTTGAAGCATGTGGAGATCTTAAACCAGCAGCAGGCGCTTGATATTATGCTGCCGCAGATCAACATTGAAGAGATGGCAAACCAGCCGAGTGATGACGATGACGCGATGGATGAAGAGCGTGACGAGGAGACTGCTTACACGGAAGATGATATTGATCTTGAAGATCTGTATAGCCGGTATGCACTGCATTATCCAGAGGAATCTGCACAGACAGAGCCGGATAAAAAAGAGTGAGAACCGCTTTGCTATGCCAATTCTTTACAAGTAAGAGAAAAAAGAATATAATAAGAATAATGCACACGTGCATAAAACGATGAAGATAAAATTTAGACAGCTAAATTGAAAGGGGAAAATAATGGGAAAGTATTTCGGAACAGACGGATTCCGCGGTGAGGCAAATGTAGACCTGACAGTGGAACATGCGTACAAGGTCGGAAGATATCTCGGATATTATTTTGGTAAGGAGAAGCAGGGGGATGACCGGGCACGAATCGTCATCGGAAAAGACACGAGACGTTCGAGCTATATGTTTGAGTATTCCTTAGTTGCCGGACTGACAGCGAGTGGCGCGGATGTATTTTTGATGCATGTCACACCGACACCGAGTGTGTCCTATATCGTGCGTGCCGATGAGTTTGACTGTGGAATTATGATTTCTGCGAGCCACAACCCATTTTATGATAACGGAATCAAGATCATTAACAGTCACGGTGCAAAGATGGATGCGGCTGTTGAAAAGTTGATTGAGGATTATATCGATGGACTGGTACCGGAGATTCCATTTGCAACGAAAGAAAAGATTGGACGGACGACGGATTATTCGATGGGTAGAAACCGTTATATCGGTTATCTGATGACACTCCCAACACGTGCATTCAAGAATCTGCGTGTCGGACTCGACTGTGCAAACGGTGCATCTTCGACGGTTGCGAAGGCAGTGTTCGATGCACTTGGTGCGAAGACATATGTCATCAATAACACACCGGATGGTACGAATATCAATACGAACTGTGGTTCTACCCATATTGAGGGACTGCAGAAGTTTGTTGTAGAGAATAATTTAGATGCAGGATTTGCTTATGATGGCGATGCAGACCGTTGTCTGGCTGTCGATGAGAAGGGGAATCTGGTGGATGGCGATGCGATCATCTACATCTGTGGCAAGTATCTGCGTGACCGTGGCAGACTGAACAATAACAAAGTCGTGACAACCGTCATGTCAAACCTTGGTCTGTACAAGGCATTAGATGCAGAGGGAATCGGCTATGAGAAGACTGCAGTCGGAGACAAATATGTCTATGAGTGTATGATGGAGAACGGATATATCCTCGGCGGTGAGCAGAGTGGACATATCATTTTCTCGAAGAATGCAAGAACGGGTGATGGCGTTCTGACATCCCTGAAGATCATGGAAGCAATGGTGGAAGAGAAGATGCCGCTTTCTGAACTGACACGCGGACTGACGATCTACCCACAGCTTCTGGTGAATGTTAAAGTTACAAGTAAGAAAGAAGTTATGGAAGACGCAGATGTACTTGCAGCCGCAAAGAAGGTGGAGGAAGCACTTGGAGATGATGGAAGAATCCTGCTTCGCCAAAGTGGTACAGAGCCACTGATCCGTGTGATGGTGGAAGCCAAGACCGATGAAATCTGTAAAGAATATGTAGATGCGGTAGTCGATGTTATCCGAAGCAAAGGATACGAAGTACAGTAAGGATATAGAATGAATAATACCAGAAAACTTGAGACTTCACTTGTATTTCTTCTCAAGGCGATTTTGAATTTGATATTGTTCTTTGTATTGTATGGAATTTATGCGAAATCAAACTGGCAGCTGTGGAATCTGTCGCGAACATCCGGTATTACAATCGCAGCGTATGTAGTAATGCATTATATGTTTTCGACGATCTATGGACATTACGACATAGGAAAACGAAAGAGTAAACCGATCGTGCTGTCCCTGTTTTTGAATCAGGTATTTACAGATGTGATCTCTGTGATCGTTCTGTCGATTATGAATACAAACCAGATGAAAAACCAGAGCTTCAAGCTGGAACAGCCATATCTGCTTTTGCCGATTATTGCAATCCAGTTTGTGACGATCCTGATTTTCGTGTATGGTGGCAATCATTTGTATTTTAAGATCTATCAGCCGGAGGATTGTATTATCATTACATCTTCCCAGCAGAGCTTAAATGAGATTGTGCGCGGCGTTTTAAAATACAAGCTGCAATACAAGGTAAACAAGGTAGCGGACTATCGGGACGCAAACCTCAAGCAATACATTCTGGAGCATGATACGATATTTATCTATGACGTTCCGGTGCAGGATCGGACAAAGATCTTAGAGTACTGTTACCAGAATATGAAGAATGTGTATTTCAATCCGGATATGCATGATGTGATCGAGAAGAGTGCGAAGCATTTTATCTTAGACGACGTATCGGTATACTGTAATTATTCCAAGGGGCTGACTCTGGAGCAGCGGTTTATCAAGCGGGCGATGGATATTGTAATCTCTGTGATTGCGTTGATCCTTACCTCGCCGATTATGCTGGTTGTCAGCATTATGATCAAACTCGATGACCACGGAAGCCTCATTTTTAAGCAGAACCGTGCGACGCGGGACGGAAAGATATTCTCGGTATACAAGTTCCGCACAATGCGGGAGAATGTAGAGAATTATTCTGTGGTGGAAGATGATGAGCGTGTGACGCGTGTCGGAAAATTCCTGCGGAAATACCGGCTGGATGAGATCCCACAGTTTTTCAATGTATTAAAGGGGGATATGAGTGTAGTTGGACCAAGACCGGAGATGCTGGCAAATGTCTTTAACTATACATCGGTTCTGCCAGAGTTCGAGTACCGCCTGCGTGTGAAAGCAGGTATCACCGGACATGCACAGATTGCCGGAAAGTATAACACATCCCCGAAGGATAAGCTGATCTTAGATCTGACGTATATTGAAGAATACAGCTTCTGGCTGGATATCAAGCTGTTGTTCCAGACATTGATCGTTCTGTTCAAGAAGGATAGCACAGAGGCGTTTCACAGAGAAGAAGAACTGGTATTTGAAGAATATCAGCCACCAGAGTCGGTGAATCCCCCGGTTGAGGAAACAGAATAAAAAAAGAACTGTTCACGAAAATGCGTGTACAGTTCTTTCTTTTTCTATATAACGGAATTGGAATACTTACAGGTTCTGCGCATACTCCTCAAATATGTAATCGTACATAGACGGCAGACCGACGAACTCACAGCCATAACGATAGCCGGCGTTGCCAATTGGTGTTACATACAGAATCTTCACAACGGATAAGATTACTTCTTCCCGGTTCTCGAATTCAATCGTTGCATTGAAATAATAATTGACCGGAAGCTTGGACAGGGACATAAAGCCGATACCAGCTTTGGATATATCGAAGACCTCGATTTCGGCATCAAGATTTTCGATTTTTACACCATCCTGCTTAAATAAATTAGAAACTTCCAATTTGAGTTTGATTGGAAGTCTGACGTTCTTTCTTTTTTCCTGCATACGAACCCTCCAGCTTGGAATTTTTATTAGATTGGCACTATTATATCAAAAAAACAAGTGAAACGCTATATAAATTCACGAAAACTCGAAAAAAACACATAAACTGTTTGATACTTTAAGTTATCTAGGTTATAATAAGCAAGGTTTGAAAAAATTATCAAAAAAAGAAGCGATATGCGGATAATAAGATTATAATGAGAGGAACGTGCGATATGAGTGATGTAATGGAACACTATCAGGATGATGGTCTGCACGAAGAATGTGGAGTCTTCGGTATGTATGACTTTGACGGACACGATGTGGCTAGAACGATTTACTACGGATTGTTCGCTTTGCAGCACAGAGGACAGGAAAGCTGTGGTATTGCGGTATCTGATACCGAAGGACCAAAGGGCAAGGTGCTGTCTTCTAAGGGTATGGGACTTGTGAATGAGGTATTCACACAGGAAGACTTAGATAAGCTCAAAGGCAATATCGGAGTTGGTCATGTACGATATTCAACAGCCGGTGCGAGTACCAGAGAGAATGCACAGCCGCTTGTACTGAATTATATCAAGGGTACCCTTGCCCTGGCACATAACGGGAATCTCGTCAATGCACCGGAGCTTCGAAGAGAACTCGCACATGATGGTGCAATCTTCCAGACGACGATCGACTCCGAGGTGATCGCATATCATATTGCCAGGGAACGTGTAAAGACATCTTCGGCAGAGGAAGCAGTTCAAAATGCCATGAAGAAGCTGGTCGGTTCCTATTCCCTGATTGTCATGAGTCCGAGAAAACTGATCGGTGCCCGTGATCCGTTTGGGTTCCGTCCACTCTGCATCGGAAAACGCGACAATGCGTACGTGCTTGCATCGGAAAGCTGCGCACTTGATACAATCGGTGCAGAATTTGTTCGGGATGTGGAACCGGGTGAGATGGTTGTTATATCACCGGAAAAAGGGATTGAAAGTCACAGAGAGCTGTGCCAGAAGGAACACGGCAGATGTGTGTTTGAATATATTTATTTTGCAAGACCGGATAGTGTGATTGATGGGATGAGTGTATATCAGTCGCGTATCATTGCCGGAAGATGTCTCGCAAAGGACAGCCCGGTGGACGCGGATTTGGTTGTTGGTGTACCGGAATCCGGAAATGCAGCGGCACTTGGCTATTCGCTCGAATCCGGTATTCCATACGGAACTGCTTTCGTAAAAAATGGCTATGTCGGACGAACCTTTATCAAGCCGAAGCAGAGTCAGCGTGAATCCAGTGTGCGCGTGAAGTTAAACGTGTTAAAGGATGCAGTTGCAGGAAAACGTGTGATCATGATCGATGATTCCATCGTGCGTGGAACGACGAGTGACCGGATCGTCAGTATGCTGAAGGAAGCCGGTGCGAAGGAAGTCCATGTGCGGATTTCATCTCCACCATTCCTGTATCCGTGTTATTTCGGAACGGATGTGCCGGACAGTGACCAGTTGATCGCATACAACCGTACCATTGAGGAAATCCGTCAGATCATCGGTGCGGATTCCCTTGGCTATCTGAAGCTGGAACGGCTGCCGGAACTGACCGGTGGCAGACAGTTCTGTCAGGGCTGTTTCACAGGAAAATGGCCAATTGATCCACCAAAAGAAGATATTCGTGGCGAATATGACGCATAAGGTGTATAATAGAAGAACATATGAGGAAAATATATAAATTTGGAGGTTTTTATGAGCAGAGACAAGTATGTAAGCCCACTTTCAGAGAGATACGCAAGCAAGGAGATGCAGTATATCTTCTCCCCGGACATGAAGTTCAAGACATGGAGAAAATTATGGATCGCACTTGCTGAGACCGAAAAGGAGCTTGGACTAAAAGATGCCGATGGCAACCCACGTATCACAGACGAGCAGATCGAAGAACTGAAAAGCCATGTAGAGGATATCAACTACGATGTGGCAAGAGAGCGTGAGAAGCTCGTGCGTCATGACGTTATGAGTCATGTGTATGCATATGGACAGCAGTGTCCGAAGGCAGCAGGTATCATCCATCTGGGTGCAACAAGCTGTTATGTTGGCGATAACACAGATGTCATCATTATGACAGAGGCAATGAAGCTCGTTCGTACAAAGCTGATCAATGTCATCAATGAGCTTGCAAAGTTTGCAGATACCTATAAGGATCTTCCGACTCTGGCATTTACACATTTCCAGCCTGCACAGCCAACGACAGTTGGTAAGCGTGCGACACTCTGGATGCAGGAGTTACTGCTGGATTTAGCAGACCTTGAATATATGATCGGACAGCAGAAGCTGCTTGGCTGTAAGGGAACAACCGGTACACAGGCAAGTTTCTTAGAGCTGTTTGAGGGCGACCATGAGACCGTGAAGAAAATCGATGGAAAGATTGCTGAGAAGATGGGATTTGCAGCCTGCTATCCGGTTTCCGGACAGACCTATTCCAGAAAGGTCGATGCGAGAGTCTTAAATGTACTTTCCGGCATTGCGATGTCAGCCCATAAGTTCTCTAACGATATCCGTCTTCTTCAGCATCTGAAGGAAGTAGAAGAGCCGTTCGAGAAGAACCAGATTGGTTCGTCAGCGATGGCATATAAGCGGAATCCTATGCGTAGTGAGCGTATCGCATCCCTGTCTGACTATGTGATGGCAGATGCTTTAAATCCGGCAATTGTGGCAAGTACACAGTGGTTTGAGCGTACACTGGATGATTCTGCAAACAAGCGAATTTCTGTACCGGAAGCATTCCTTGCCATCGATGGTATTCTGGATCTGTACTTGAATGTCGTAGATGGACTTGTCGTATATGACAAGGTGATCTACCAGCATTTCATGAAGGAGATTCCTTTCATGGCAACCGAGAACATCATGATGGATGCCGTAAAGCGTGGCGGAAATCGTCAGGAGCTGCATGAGAAGATCCGTGAGTATTCGATGATCGCGGGTGAGCAGGTGAAGAAGTATGGAAACGAGAATAACCTGGTAGAGCTGATCGCATGCGATTCTGCATTTGGCATGACACGCGAAGAGATCGAAGCTCTGCTTGATCCAAAGAACTTTGTTGGTCGTGCACCGGAGCAGACAGCCGAGTTCCTGGCAGAGCAGATTCAGCCAATTCTCGATGCAAACAAAGATATCCTCGGCGTAAAGGCAGAGATTAACGTATAAGATGCGTAATCGTCGATGCGTATTGATTTTATTGTAAAAATAAAGTAGAATAGAAAGGTCGACTGCGGTCGATACACTATTAATTGCAAAGTGATAAAAACGGAGGTAACAGGTTAGACTATGGTACAGGCAGTAGTAGGCGCCAATTGGGGTGACGAAGGAAAAGGTAAAATTACAGACATGCTCGCAGAGAAGGCAGATATTATCGTGCGTTTTCAGGGTGGAGCAAATGCAGGTCATACAATCGTGAATAACTATGGAAAGTTTGCATTGCATACACTTCCTTCCGGCGTATTTTATGACCATACAACCAGCATTATCGGAAATGGTGTTGCATTGAATATCCCGGTGTTGTTCAATGAAGTAAAGTCAATTACAGACAAGGGCGTTCCGATGCCAAAGATCCTCGTATCGGATCGTGCACAGATGGTAATGCCATATCATGTATTATTTGATGCATATGAAGAGGAGAGACTGGCAGGAAAGTCTTTCGGCTCTACAAAGTCCGGTATTGCACCGTTTTATTCAGATAAATATGCAAAGATTGGTTTTCAGGTAAGTGAGCTGTTTGACGATGAGGCAGCCTTGCGCGACAAGATCGAGCGTGTGATCGCATCGAAGAACGTATTGTTAGAGTATCTGTACAAGAAGCCGCTTCTGACCGTGGATGAAGTGTACAACACATTGATGGAGTACAAGGAGATGGTAGCTCCGTTCGTATGTGATGTATCTGCTTATTTGTATAATGCAATCAAGGAAGGAAAGCATATCCTCTTAGAGGGACAGCTTGGTTCCATGAAGGATCCGGATCACGGTATCTATCCGATGGTAACATCTTCTTCCACACTGGCTGCTTATGGCGCGATTGGAGCAGGTATTCCTCCATATGAGATCAAGCAGATCGTAACAGTATGTAAGGCATATTCATCCGCTGTTGGAGCAGGTGAATTTGTCAGTGAGATATTCGGAGAAGAAGCGGATGAGCTTCGCCGCCGTGGTGGTGATGGAGGCGAGTTTGGTGCAACAACCGGACGTCCAAGACGTATGGGTTGGTTTGACTGTGTCGCATCTAAGTATGGTTGTCGGATTCAGGGAACAACTGATGTTGCATTTACCGTATTGGATGTACTTGGTTATCTCGATGAGATTCCGGTTTGTGTCGGCTATGACATTGACGGAGAGGTAACAACGGACTTCCCTACAACTGCAAAGTTAAAGAAAGCAAAACCTGTATATAAGGTACTTCCGGGATGGAAGCAGGATATCCGCGGAATTAAGAAGTATGAGGATCTTCCAGAGAACTGTCGTAAGTATATCGAGTTTATCGAAGAGCAGATCGGATTCCCGATCACGATGGTTTCCAACGGACCAAAGAGATCTGATATCATCTATCGTGGATTTAATAACTAAGACGAAATAATAAAACAAAGGCTGTTGCACCAAACGCTTTGGTGCAGCAGTTTTTTAATAGAGAGGTTTATTCTATGAGAAATCTGACAATGCTGATGGATTATTACGAGCTGACAATGTCCAACGGGTATTTTGAAAAAGGGTTCAAAGATAAGATGGTTGTATTCGATATGTTCTACCGGAAGAATCCAGATAATGGTGGATTTGTTGTGTCTGCCGGATTGGAACAGTTGATCGAATACATTGAGAACATGCATTTTTCTAAGGAGGATATCGAATTCCTGCGGAGCAAGGGCGAGTTCTCAGAAGGATTCCTGCAGTATCTTGCTGATTTTAAGTTTACAGGAAATATTGATGCGTTGCCGGAAGGCACGATCTGTTATCCAAATACTCCGATTGTCACGGTGACGGCACCGGTGATCGAGGCACAGTTAATTGAGACGATGCTGCTGCTTACGATGAATTTCCAGTCGCTGATTGCCACAAAAGCCTCCCGCATCTGCCGGACAGCGGCTGAGAGTGGTGCGGTTGTTATGGAGTTTGGCGCGAGACGTGCACATGGTGGTGATGCAGCGATTCTCGGTGCAAGAGCAGCCTATATCGGTGGCGCGGCTGCGACAGCAACGGTCATGGCAGATGAACGGTTTGGCGTACCTGCAATCGGTACGATGGCACATAGCTGGATTCAGTTTTTTGACAATGAATACGAAGCGTTTAAGGCATATGCAGAGGTCTATCCGGACAACTGTACATTGCTGATCGATACCTATGATATCTTAAACAGCGGTCTGGTCAATGCCATCCGTGTCGCAAAGGAAGTGTTAGAGCCTGCCGGGAAACGCCTGAAGGGTGTCCGCATTGACAGCGGTGATCTGGCATATTTCTCGAAGAAAATCCGTAAGACACTCGATGCACATGATATGAAGGACTGCAAGATCGTCGTGTCGAACAGTGTCGATGAATTTCTGATGCAGTCACTGAAAAAGCAGAACGCAAGCATTGATTCCTACGGCGTCGGAGAACGTATGATCACGTCGAAATCCGATCCGGTCTTTGGTGGTGTCTACAAGCTTGCTGCTGTGCAGAATGATGCCGGGGAATTTGTGCCGAAGATCAAGATCTCTGAGAACGTTGAAAAGATCACGAATCCGGGCAGAAAGAAGCTGTGGCGTATTTACAGCCGTGAGACCGGATATGCGCTTGCTGATTTGATCACGATGTACGACGAGGAAGTAAACGGAGATGAACCATTTGCCTACGTGGATCCGGTGAAGCCTTGGAAGAAGATGAAGTTTGAAAATGTGGATGTGAAGGAGCTGCAGGTGCCGATCTTCCGCGATGGAAAGCTGGTTTATGACAAGCCGGAGCTTGATGCAATCAAAGCATATGTGACAGAACAGCTTGACCATCAGATCTGGGAGGAGGAACAGCGATTTACGAATCCACATATCCATTACGTTGATCTGTCGAAAAAACTGTATGAAGTCAAAGAAGAGATGCTTTCACAGGGACAAGGAGAGCTTCACTAAAAAATATTTAAAAATATGTGGTTTCCGTTGACAGAAATTATCAGAAATATTAAGATAATTATATATGTTTTAAGATATGACATAGAATTAGGAGAAGGAGAGAATGCTCTCTACAAAGAATATGAGAAAATTTGACACCAGAACCCAATATTTTCGTTATGAAGTGTTGCGCGAAGTTGCGCGTATGGCATGGGATGGCACACTGCTCGAAGAAATCCTGGATATTCCAATGAAGATTATTCCGGGCAAGAAGCCAACGATGCGTTGCTGCGTATTCAAGGAACGCGCGATCGTGAGTGAACAGGTCAAGATGGCAATGGGCGGAAATCCGGACAATGACAATGTCATTGAAGTCATGGAGATCGCCTGCGATGAGTGTCCGGTTGGCGGATATGAAGTCGGACAGCATTGTCGTGGCTGTCTGGCACACCGCTGTGCGGATGCGTGTAAGTTTGGTGCGATCACGATTGATGAGCATCAGAAAGCCCATATCGACAAGTCGAAATGTAAAGAGTGTGGTGCCTGTGCAAAGGCATGTCCGTACAGTGCCATTTCAGATTTTAAGCGTCCATGCCAGCAGGCATGTAAGATTGGCGCGATCACGATGAACGAGGATCAGGAAGCGAAGATTGATAACGATAAATGTATCGCGTGTGGCGCATGCGTATATCAGTGTCCGTTTGGTGCCATCAATGAGAAATCATACATATTACAGGTCATCAACATGATCAAGGACAGTGACCATGGCAAGAATTATAAGGTCTACGCGGCGGTTGCACCTGCAATCGCGGGACAGTTTATTTACGCGAAGCGTGGACAGGTCATCAGCGGAATCAAGGCGCTTGGCTTTGATGAAGTTGTGGAGGTTGCGCTTGGTGCAGATATGACAACCTGGCATGAATCACAGGAGCTGCGGGAGAAGGGTATGCTGACGAGTTCATGCTGTCCGGCATTTGTATCCTATGTGGAGAAGAACTTCCCGGATATGTTGCCATATGTATCTTCTACTTTGTCACCGATGGCGATGATCGGTAAACATATTAAGGAGCAGGATCCGACGGCGAAGGTCGTATTTATCGGACCGTGTACCGCAAAGAAGATGGAGATCCGCAAGGAGACGGTTGCACCGTATATCGACAGTGCACTGACTTTTGAAGAGCTGCAGGCAGTGCTTGACAGCCGGGAGATCGACATCACGACACTGGAAGAGGAAAGTCTGGAGAATGCTTCTTACTTTGGACGTATCTTTGCTCACACAGGCGGTCTGAGCAGTGCTGTGAAGCAGGGAATGAAAGAACAGGGTGCAGAGGACTTCGAATTGAAGCCGGTTGTCTGCGATGGTATTGAAGAATGTAAGATTGCGCTGTTGAAGCTGCGCAGAAATATGTTGGATGGAAACTTCATGGAGGGCATGGCATGTCAGGGTGGCTGTGTCAACGGAAACGGAAATCTGACGCATATGGCGAAGAGCCGTATGGATGTTGAAAAATATGGTAAGGAAGCTGCTGATAAGACGATTGAAGGTGCGATATCAGAGTTTCACTTGCAATAAAATGTAACAGGGGGAAAAACCGTGGATCAAGTACAGGAAAGTTATGACGAATTTAATTTGAATTTCAGAATAGAAGATACCGTGATCGTAAATCAGACAGAGATGGAAGGATTTAATGCATTTTTCCTTGGAAACCAGTCCACCTGTCAGCAGAGTGTTGTAGAGGGCGTGCGTGTTCTGTCTTACAAGATTCCTGCAACGTTGCCGCTCGGTCAGTTCTTGAAGAAGCAGTTGTACAAGGGCGAGTTTCTTTCGATCTTGTCGAATATATTGAATCAGTTGTTGTATTTTGAAGACCGCAATATGCCAATCAAGAAAGTACTTCTGAACACGAAGTATATGTATATTGAACTGTCCAATCTGCATGTACAGTTGATCTACATGCCGATTGAGAAGGAATTTACAGACTGCAATGTCTGTGAGTTTGTACAGAATTTCATCAGCAAGATCCGGTTTGCAGATATGCAGTGTGTCAATTGTGTTGACCAGATCCTGCATTATTTGGATAGCCGGTTAATGTTCTCTTTGCGTGAGTTCTATACATTCATTATTGAATTGCAGAAAGAAGATATTTTGAAGGATGATATTGATCTTGGCGAGGGCGAGACAACTGTCTTACAGCAGATGAGTTACAACAATATCACTCCATATCTCGTTCGTTCCAGAACGAACGCGCTGATTCCGATTGAGAAGACAGAGTTCTTAGTAGGAAAGTCTTCGGAATGTGATTATCAGATTCCAGATAACCGGAAGGTAAGCCGGAAGCATTGCAGTTTCCGTATCAGCAATGGAGAATGTTATATCCGTGATGAGAACTCAACAAACCATACTTATGTGAATGGAAAGATGATCCAGCCGGGATTTGATGTCATGCTGAAAAATGATGACTATATCCGTATGGGTGATGAAGAGTTTAAGTATTGGGTACGATAATTTAATACGCTTTCTCATTTTAGAGCTGCATGATGTGTGAACGTCATGCAGCTCTCCCTTTTTCAGATAGTAAATTTTCACTCACTTATTACAGAATGCAAATAATAAATATATAATGAAACTTGTATGTTGATTCAAAAGATGGGGGTGCAAAAGATGCAGCATGAATATAACGTTCTTAAATTCATAAAAGCAGATGTATGCACAACCGTTCACCCGATAAGAACAAATGTTCTTCGGGGGGGGGTACTGCTTAGACGATAATTTACTGCAGAATGCAGTTTCTTTGCAGTCACTGAGAAATCAGGATACAGCATCATTATTTCCATTTCAAAATATCAGCAAACGGAAAAAACTTCATAGAGACATAGTACGAGATCAGGCAGAACAGGGATGCAGGAGCAGTCGATGTGTGCGTGGTGTTTTTTGCGTGCAATTTTTTGGGTGGAAGGGATAAAAGAAAGGGAGGAAAAAGATGCAAAAAAGAAAAAGAAGAGCATCGGTATGGGCAGTGTTACTCGCATTTACGTGTGTGATTTCGACGATGTCGGTGTTCAAAGTAGACGCGAAAGCGGAAGATGCCGTTATGGAAACGTCAGATGGAAGATTCCAATATGTGGAAGACACGGAAAATGGCGGATATATGATTTATGATTATTTGCTGAATGAAGATGCCGTGGAGATTCCCGCAGAGATTAAAGGAAAGCCAGTTACATCGATTGATCAATATTCGTTTTATCAAAAAACAATGACGAGTGTCACGATTCCGGATACTGTTAAGAAAATAGGGGAAAGTGCGTTTTACGAATGTAAAAATTTGAAAAACGTACACATTCCAGATAGTGTAACAGATTTAGAACCATACTCATTTGGTGACTGTTATGCATTGGCATCGTTCAATATTCCAAAAGGAATCACAGAAATCCCGGCATATGCATTTGAATGGGCTAATATTACATCACTTGACATTCCAGACAATATCACAAAGATTGGTGAGGGTGCATTTGGATTTTGTGAGAATGTGACATCATTAACAATTCCAGATTCTGTGACTGAGATTGGAGAAAAAGCATTTCAGAGCTGTAAGGGATTGAAGTCATTTGAGGTTCCGAAGAATGTGACGAAGCTTAGCGGAAATGCATTTATGAGCAGTGGAATTACAACGCTTACGGTTTCACCTGAAAACCCTGTATATGATAGTCGTGATAATTGTAATGCAGTCATCGAGACAGATACGGATAAGCTGATAATAGGAATCTATGGAACAAAAATCCCAGAAACGATAAGAACGATTGGAAGTCATGCGTTTGAAAGTAGTCATGAGCTGAGTACACTTGAAATCCCTGTTGGTGTGACAACAATTGAAGACTATGCATTTGATGAATGTGGTAGCTTAGCGAATTTGACGATTCCAAAGACGGTAAAAAGTATTGGTAAAAATTTATGTTGCCAAACAAGATGGAATTCTGACTTAGGACATTCTGTAACGTCAGTAAGTGAATTTTTAACCATTAACTGTGTAGAAAATAGTGCTGCTCATAAATATGCACAGGAAAACGGTTATCATTTCAATTTAATCAGTGATGATGACGAAACGATTTATGCAGATGATATAAAAGTAATTGCAGATGTAGATGAGACAAAATTGAAGGTTGGAGACACCTTTAAAGTAACAGGAACGGTACTTCCGGAAAATGCAACAAACAAAGGTGTTAACTATCTTAGTGCAAATCAAGATATTGTTACAATAGATTCGAGAACTGGTGAAGCAAAGGCAGTTGGAGTAGGAAAAACTTTTGTATTAGCCCGTTCGAATGATGGAAAACGTACACAACGTTTTTATGTAACAGTTACAAAGACAACTCCGACCCCAGATCCAGATCCAACTCCAGATCCAGATCCAACCCCAGACCCAGATCCAGATCCGAACCCAACTCCGGATGTTACAACTCGTTATACAACCCACGTACAGACCTATGGCTGGCAGGGTGACGAGAACAACACAAGCAAGTGGTTTACAAATGGTAGAATGGCTGGTACTTCCGGACAGGCAAAGCGTCTGGAGGGTATCAAGATTTCCGTCAGCGGAAACGTAAACCTTGGCATCCAGTACACAACCCATTGCCAGAGCTACGGCTGGTTACCTTGGTCGGCAAATGGCGAGATGAACGGAACCGAAGGCGAGGCAAAGAGACTCGAGGCAATCAAGATCCAGCTTACAGGTGCAGATAAAGATAAATATGATGTTTATTACAGAGTGCATGCACAGTCTTACGGCTGGCTTGGCTGGGCGAAGAATGGTGCGCCATCTGGAACTGCCGGTTATGCAAAGAGACTGGAGGGTATCCAGATTGTTGTCGTAAAGAAGGATACATCGGCACCGGGATTAAATTATGCAGGAGTGAATGCGGCTTCTGGCGTACATCAGGCAAAGAGTTATATTGCAAAGGCTGGTTCTTCACCGGTGGTTGGCAATCAGGCAACGTCTAATACCAACCCGAGTGTGGCAGGTGAGAGAAATGTAAATATCGCATACCGGACACATGTACAGACATACGGCTGGCAGGGATGGAAGTACAACGGACAGATGAGTGGTACTTCTGGACAGGCAAAGAGACTCGAAGGCATCAACATCAAGCTTACGAACAAGCCATACAGTGGAAGTATTGTCTACACCACCCATGTACAGACCTATGGCTGGCAGGGAAATGAGAACAATCAGAACACATGGAGACACGATGGACAGATGAGTGGTACTTCCGGAGAGGCAAAGCGTCTGGAAGCAATCCGTATCAATCTGACTGGCGAGATGGCAGCGCATTACGATGTTTATTATCGTGTACATGCACAGACCTATGGTTGGTTGAACTGGGCAAAGAACGGCGAAGCAGCAGGAACTGCAGGACTTGCAAAGAGACTGGAAGGTATCCAGATCGTGCTTGTACCGAAGAACGGCAAGGCTCCAGCAACGAGATATCAGGGTATTACCAGTGTGAGAACACAGGCATATATCAAGAAATAATCAATAATAGAAATATAGAAAATGGGTTCCATGAAAGATCTTTCATGGAACCTGTTTTTTATTCGTTCGACAGATAATGCCGCATGGATTTTAAAGCATTTTTTTCTAATCGGCTGACCTGTGCCTGTGAGATCGCAATCTCATCGGCAACTTCCGTCTGTGTTTTTCCTTCGAAGAAACGCAGACGGATAATGTTTAATTCCCGCTCATCGAGCCGTTGCATCGCTTCCTGTAAAGCAAGCGACTGTACCCAGTTTTCTTCTTTGTTCTTTTTGTCTTTGACCTGATCCATCAGATATAAGACATCCTGTCCCTCTTGATAGACCGGCTCAAACAGGGACATTGGTGTGGCGATCGCATCTAAGGCGGTCACAATATCTTCTTTTGGAAGCTCTAATTCTTTGGCAATCTCATCAACCGTTGGTTCGCGGTCGTTTTTCTTCGTCAGGATATCCCGCGTGTAGATTGCTTTGTAGGCGATGTCCCGGAGAGAGCGCGAGACACGGATGGTGTTGTTGTCGCGCATGTAGCGGCGGCATTCGCCGATTATCATAGGTATGGCATATAGTACGTTCTGATACGCCGTATTTACTACACTTTTTAATATAATAATTTATTTCGATGTCGCTAAAGTGTCATATATTTGTCGCTTTAAGCGTCTTTTTTTATGCAAAAATTAAATCATAAAGGAGTGATACTTTATGTTTACGGACGAGATTTTAACAAAAATATTTGCGCATCCAGCAATTATGAAGCTGGACTTAAATACACAATCGGCGGTCGTTCACGCGATCGAAAACATTATGGACGAGGAGGAAAAGCAAAATGCAGATGAATCCGTATCAGATGCCACAGGTGAATAGTTATGCGCCACAGTATCAACAATATCAACAGGCGTATAACCCTATGCAGAACATTCAGAGATTCCAGCAACAGCAACAGCCGGAGCAGATTCAACAGGGAATATTCGGTAAAGTCGTGCAGTCACAAGATTCTATCGTTGCCAATGATGTTCCGATGAATGGAAGCGTTGCATTTTTCCCAAAGAGTGACTTGTCGGAGATTTACGCGAAGCAATGGAGCGCAGATGGAACAATCTCTACAATGGTTTTTAAACCGATTCAAAATGATAACCCTAACAAGTTATCACAAGATACAGAAAAATTGAAAATAGGGCTATCAGACGAAGCCACAGAGATATTTAACAAGCACTTTGACACATTGTTTTCGAAGATGGAAGAACTTGAAAAGAAAATTGACGAGAAATCTTTGACTAAGACTAATGCAAGAACAAAAGTTAGTCAAGATTAGTCCAAGTTTAGTCATAGATTAGTCATAAAAAGTAATAGGATGGTGGTTTTATGATGAATCAAGGAATTATGCAGGCAATAAATAAATTAAAAGCAATCAAAAATCCGCAACAGGCGGCTATGCAAAGCCTTCAAAATGCGGCAAGTCAAGGAAACCAGATGGCAAGTAGCATTTTGCAAAATATTCAATCTGGCAATATGGCTGGAGTGGAGCAAACGCTTAATAATTTTATGGGTGAAAATGGAATCAGCATGAACGACATAAATCAAATGTTTAGATAAATAGTGCATATTAGGGTTTTGTCCGGACAACAAAAACCAAGGTTCCCTATTTGTAAATAAACAAATGGAGGTAAACTAATATGTTTAGTAACGGAGTAAGCCTTGCTGACATCGCGGCAGTAACAGGCAACAACAGAGACAACGACGGTATGTGGGGCAATGGCGCATGGTGGATTGTCATTCTTCTTATCTTTGGTTGGGGCGGTTTTGGCAACAACGGATGGGGAAATGGAAATGGAATGGGTTCTACAGCCGCCGCTTATACAGACAGCGCAATTCAGCGCGGATTCGACAATCAGGCGGTAATTTCAAAGCTTGACGGAATCACAAACGGTCTGTGTGATGGATTCTACGCTGTAAACAACAGTATGCTTACAGGATTTAACGGAATCAACACCAATATCATGCAGACAGGCTACGGTATTCAGCAGGCAATCAACGCTGACACGATCGCAAATATGCAGAATACAAATGCATTGCAGGCACAGCTTGCAAACTGTTGCTGTGAAACTCGTGAAGCTATTCAGGGCGTTAACTACAATATGGCAACCAACACTTGCGCATTGCAGAACACAATGAATAGCAACACAAGAGACATCATCGACAGCCAGCAGGCAGGCACAAGAGCGATTCTCGACTATCTGTGCAAGGATAAGATTGCAACATTACAGGCTGAGAACAGCGATCTTAGACAAGCTGCTTCGCAGGATAGACAGAATGCACTTCTGACTACTGCAATGACAGCACAGACAAGCCAAATTCTTAACGCTGTAAGACCGACACCGGTTCCAGCTTATCCAGCCGCTTCACCTTATGGGCTTGGTAACTGGTCTCCGCAGGTGTTGGCAAATGGCTATAACACAGGTTGTTGCTGCAATACAGGTTGCGGATGCTAATTACAACAGAATAATTGAGTATCTTAATTGAGTTTAATTCAATTATGTCTGCTATGCAGTATTACTTATAACCCAAGGGCAGACTATAGCGTTTGCCCTTTATTTTTGAAAGAGAGGTAAATAATTATGGCAGAATTTACAGGAATTGCATTACAAACTGTTGCAGCAGGAGAAGATGTCGCTTTGACAGAAACACCTGTATGTGGTAGCAAGTGCATTGTTCATAGACAGGGAAGTGGAATTGTCAAGTTGAGAGGAATCACAAATCAATGCAGAGCAAGATTCCTTGCATCATATTCCGGAAACATTCAGATTCCGACAGGCGGTACGGTTGGAGCTATTTCACTTGCGCTTGCGGTAGATGGCGAGCCTTTGCAATCAACAAGAATGGTTGTAACACCGGCAGCGGTTGAAAATTTATTTAATGTTTCGGCGCAAGCATATATCGACGTTCCTTGCGGATGTTGCAGTACGGTAGCGGTGCAAAATACATCTACACAGGCTATTGAGGTTCAGAACAGTAATTTAATTGTTGTTCGTGAAGCGTAGGAGGTGATCTGTATGCATGAGTTTGCAAAGAAAATTATGGAATGCGTAAAAACGAACGCTGAATCTATCGGTCTTGACAATTTCAGCGGTCAAAGCCTTGACGACTTAAAGGATTGGACGGAGATTGCAAAAAACATTGTCTGCTATGACAAAGACTACAAAATTGTGGAAGCAATGAAAAAGTCAGAAGATAATGAGGATATTATGCGTATGCTTGAACAGTACGAAGATTATCCGGAACGCAGATTCTACGATCACTATAGATATGCAGATGGAAGATTCGCACCGAAAGGACGTGGAACGTATCAGCGTGGGTATAGTGAGCCGTATTACCACATGACACCGGAAATGTATCGTGATATGGATAGAGATTCGCGTGGCAGAATGTATTACACGGAAACAAACATGAACGATGGTGGAACAAGTAATTCGCGCATGAGCGAGAGTAATTACGACCGTGCAAAGCGTAATTACACGGAAACAAAGGAAATGCACCGCGCAAATACGCCACAGGACAAGGAAGCAAAGATGCGTGAACTTGAAAAGTACATGAAGGAGCTTTCGGCAGACATTACAGATTTAATGTCCGGTATGTCACAGGAAGAAATGAACATGGCGAAGTCAAAACTTACGACACTTGTAAGCAAGATGTAATTTACACAACAGGCTATGGGTGTAACGCTCATAGCCTTATTTGAGGTATATAGAAATGGTATTCACAATAAATGGGGAAAATTGGATATTGCAATTTGTACGTCCGAATAGCGAAAAATTGCGGCGATCTGATGGCGTATATACGTTGGGCGTTACCGACAATAATACCAAGAAGGTTAGCATTGCAAGAGGTATGTCTGATTATATGACAAACAAGGTGCTTTGCCATGAATTAGTGCATTGCTATTCGTTCTCTTATGATTGCCATATTGATATGCCGACAGAAGAGATAATCGCTGATTTTATGTCTCTTTATGGTAGAGATATTATATACCTTGCCGATAGTATTATGAGTAATTTTATGGAGAAAAGATATGGATAAGATAGATGAAATGCTTAAATATGTTCGCCGGACAAACCCGGAAATGACGCGTGATAAGTTGATAGAAGAGTTGGGAAAATGCGATTATTCTGCAAAATCTTTAATATTTGGATTTCAAAATGTGTCGGATGGGTCTGCGAGAATTTAATATCCCCCTATGTTATAGGAAATTGCCACGACCAAAGAAAAATAATTTTCAGAATTTTTTCAAAAAAATTTCGATTTTCTAAATTTTAGTCCAGCAGAATTTGAACGCCCCTATGTTTCCTAAATATTCCCACGACCATCAAAAAATTTTTTCACAGATTTTGGCCGGAAATTTCACGATTTCACAATTTCAATGCCTGTTTTTTGATCTCCACCTGTCGGATGATCTTGGGCGATCTATTCCGGGGCCTGTCCGGGCTCGTGCTGATCGTTTGCGCTGATCTTTTGCGGATCGCTGGCATATTGCAAGAATTCCAGATATACCGCTGCGCCGGTTTGGGTGTCCTGATCTTCCGACATGCTCCGGCGATGGAATCCGGGCGCACTTCTCCGGGTGTCTGTCTTGCTGATCTTGTCCGGGCGCGGTTGCAGAATTTCAGAGCGCACAAATTAAAGGCTATAACAAGCTGATATTTGCGGTTTTGAACGCGTAGAACGCCCACAGAGCCACGCAAACCATACAAAGCATATAAATACACTTATAGATATAATTAAGGCTATAATATGCCTATATTGTCAAATTGTCAAGGTACGAAAAGAAGCCGAGAAAATCCCGGCTATTGCTTTCCATATTCTTTTATTGATTCATCAACGCGATCAAATGCGCGCATGATGTCCGCGTTTACTTTGCTTCCGCTTATTTCTCCGCGTTTCAAATCATCCAAGGATGCTATAATATCCTTGTATTGCTTGTTTGCTTCCTGTAGCAATTTATCGCATTTCATACTATCACCCCTTTATTTTAATATAATACGCCCCAAAAAAAGAGCGAAAACAACCGCCCGGACTCGAACCGGGCGCAATGCTCCAAGGCGGCTATTGTTCGATGATTTCAAAAAATTTTAGTATCTCTTCTAGGCTGTGGCAGCATTCGCCGCCGGGATAACTATATATGGCCATATAATCACCACCGCCCAAAGGCTGTATATCTTTTAAATATGCTCTAAAACCTCCATTTCCTTTTATAATTTTTGGATATCCATCCTTCATCATTTTTTCAATAACTGTCATGTCCTTATCCCTCCTAGTTTTTAATTTTACTCGGTTATCCGGGTAAAAGCAAGCCGGGGAATTGAACCCCGGAGCCGTACCGTCTGCGCTTGCTTAATTTGCTAAAATCATTCTAGCAATATTGTAGACGTATAGCCTGTTATGTCCGTGATGTTTAAAATCTCCGTTTTCTGCTATGACTTTGCCGGTATTTTGATATTTTAACGAAAAAACAATAAGGTATTTTTCGAGAAGATCATCCGGGCATTTTAAACAGTCTATTGCATTTTGGATTGTATCCTTTCTGCTATTCCATGAAATGTTTTCGATATGAACACGCTTTTCTTGCTCCAATCTGTGAAATTCTTCTAGTAACTCTGCTTTTGTCATAATATCAACCTTCCTTTCATTGTGTGCCCTGTCTCATCGGTGCAGGTGGTGCAGTTCCTGCAGACGGTGGAACTTCCACCGTTTCGACTAATTAACGCCGTATAACTTAGTTGATTTTCTAAAAGTCTTAATAACTCCGCCCGGCGTCCCGTCTTTCTGCGTTCTCCAGTGTGCCGGAAAACTCGAAAAGTCGGAGCAGAGGCGAACCGTTACAGTTTTTTCTGTCTCTTTTACAATTTCTACAACATCAAACAGAAAGCCGTCTGACTCTGCTAATTGTGTGCCTATTTTTATATCACTTGCTTTAATAATCATGTGAAAACCTCCTTTATGTGTGCTTGTCTCATCAGTGGCAAGGTTGCAATCCTACGCCAGACCGCCACGCGGGCGGTTTCGACGCTAATTTTTTGATAATTCCAAGGTATCAATATTCCCATTTTCGATCTCTTCGATGATCTCCTTGATCTCTCCGAATAAATCACCGTCCTTCTGTGTGTCATATGTGTAATTGTCGTTATACTGTTTTCCACTGATCTTGATTGTGTATTTCATATTTTTTTCCTTTCTGGTCTGCCATCATCAGCACCGGGAGACCGTCCCGCGGTGGACGCTCCAAGATCGGAGCGTTTCGGCTAATCAATAAATTTTTCTAACTGTTCATCCGTCATTTTTTCAACTTCTTTTCTTGCTGTGATCGGTTCAATTCCTAATTCTCCGACCATGAAAGCAAATACCATATTTTCTAAAATAGATCTTTCCATGTCTTATGCCTCCTTAACTATGAAATCCTTTTCAACCTTCCGCGCCTGCGCTGGTGTCATTGCTACAACTCCTATAATTGCCTGTGTTGCTTTGTCTGTGATCTTGTAATTTTCCATATTGTTTCCTTCCTTTCGTTTGGTGCTTGGTTTCTTAACTTGGTTTTACTATATCACTTTCAAAAGTGATAGTCAAGCGTTTTTATAACTTTTTTTAGTTATATTTTTTCTTGACTTTTTCGCCACCATATTATAATATAGAAAACAAGCAAATAATCACGGAAGGAGGGTATAAGATGCTCAAATATAAATTTAATGTAGGCGATGCGCTGGATCGTGCCGGGTTCACTTCTTACAAGGCAAAAACAAGCGGAATACTAAGCCAAGACACGCTGAAGAAGATCAAGAAGGAAGATACAAACATATCACTAAAGGCAATCAATAGCTTGTGCATGATCTTAGACATGCAGCCCAAAGATCTACTTATATATGAAGAGACAGACGAAGAAAAGGAGCAGAAAGAAAAGCTTTAATATTTTTCGGAATATCACTTGACAAAGTGACAAACAAGCGGTATTATAAGACCAAACAAAAACGAAAGGCAGCCGCTCGGCTGGATGGTGGTAATTATGGATATTGAAAGCATTAAAAATTTAAAGGCAATCGTAACCGGAGAAATCGAAGAAACTTTTGATCTGATCAAAGGCGGTGAATATGTAGGATTTAACCGGCTTCATGAATTGGTTGGGAAAGACTACGATAACCTTAACGATGATCTGATGGATGGCGATCTTACGATGTATACAAAGTATAAGGACGCGGAAGCAGTCTTTTATATTACTTTCAAGATTGGGTTTGAAGATTTCCAAGCGGAAGCGCTGAAGGGTAACGGAGTAGAAAATGATAATTGCCAAGTATGGGTAAATGTTGGCGGTGAGCAATACACGGTTGACATCGGCGACGTGTTAGACCACGAAGAGAAAGAAGCTTTTGAGGCATCGGCATATCTTGAAAGCCATCTTGGCGCGGATGCATGGGATGATTTGTATCAGCAGTATTTAGAAGATTAGGAAAAAGACAGGAAAGCGGCTTTTATAGTCGCTTTTTTGTTTATATATAAATTATATACCTGGTAGGCATATAAAAGCCATATATACAAGATATAGAGCCTATAATGGTATAAATTATTGACATATACTTGATATAGTGGTATAGTATAGCCAATTTATAAAGCTTGTATATCTGCTATGTACAGATGCGCCCGGAGTACATAAGCAGACAAGCCAAGGCAAGAGGGCGCAAATATGAAACTTTCGCCGGTTAGATTTATTTCTAGCCGGCTTTTTTATTTGCCAAAGATCAGGAAGGAAGGCGCGAACATGGAACAGGTCGAACAGGTACAGGGCATAGACACCTTTGAAAATGATATAGCTATGTATTTGCGCATCTTTTGCGAAGAACAAGAGATCGAGGACATGCGCGCCGCGTCTCAATCTGTATACAATGCATGCCTTAGATATATTCAACGCCATGTATTTAGAGATAAAGACATATTGAGAGACAAGAGCAATATATATAATATAAATAATAATATTATGAGTAATTATAATAGATATAATTATGATCTATTAAATGATATATGTGACTATTATATATATATATCTATGTTATACGATAAAGAAGTATCTATTATGGGCTTTAGTAATCTTACTGGCATAGATAATGATACAGTGACAACATGGAATAAACCGGATCGGCTAAGCTCAACGGGTATGAGGATATACAAAAAACTTTGTGAAAATCGCGAAGAGTCACTATCCAATAAGCTTGTAACCGGCAACAAGTATCCAGTTGGCGTGATAGCTGTACTCAATAGGCAATTCGGCTGGGCTTCTCCATATACGAGCGATGCCAACCGGCAACAGCAACCGCTTACAGCTGCACAGCTTCCAAGATTAGACACACAACCACAGGATATAGCACAGATAGAGCCAAAACCACAAGATATAGTTGTTGATAGTGTAAAAACAGAGTGTACTTAGTTTTTACACCCGATTTTATTCAATTATTTGTGCAAATTGACGACAGAAAAACGGCAACGGATCAGCTCCAACAGATCAGCCGGCAGGGGGTGGGGGTTAGATAGGACCCGAAAAACGCCCCTACTAAGCACCCCAAACATTTTTCAAAACAAAAAGCCCTATTATATATAATATAAATATATGTAACCATTACACATACAAATATAATAAATAATTAAATTATATAAACGTAATACATATATGATTGTTATATATAAGGGTTTTACAGATAACGGATATATAGTTATGTGATGTATATATGGATAACTTAGAAAAGTCATTATATAGTCAATTATACGATTGCCTTAGAATCGCAACGTAAAAGGAGTGAATAACCATGAATGAAGGGTACGGAACAGCATTTTGATTTCTAAAAATTTTTCAAAAAATAAAAAAGGGTTGATTTAATGGGAGATTAAAGATGAAATTATTTTCAAAGCGAAAAAATAAAATCTATAAAATGAAAAAGTGGAAATATATACCGCCTGTACCGGTAGTTCCAAAAGGTTTTGCTCCGAAGCATGTTGATATTGAATCTATGGTAGATAACGTCAATCATCCGTCGCATTATGAGACAGGGAACTTTGAGTGCATTGACGTTATGATAGAAACGCAAGGCAAAGAAGCCGTGATGGACTTCTGCGTGTGCAATGCTTTTAAGTACATATACAGGCATAATAACAAAAATGGCGTTGAAGATATTAAAAAAGCAAAGTGGTATCTGGATAAATATATTGAATTGGCAGAAAAATAAAAAAGCCGCTGATTTGCGACTTAATTATCTTTGACATATGACGTTAGAATGTGTATCACGAGATTAGAAAGAGATCGACCTTGTTTTTTTGCAATTTCTTCCAGATCAACACGTAATTCACTTGGAACACGAACTGTTATTTGAGCATCATTTTGCTTTTGCTTTTTAGCCATATATTGCACCTCCATAAGCATAATATAACATAAACGGATAAATATTGCAATGCAAAGCAATAAAAAGCACTGCAAAGCATTGCAAAGCATTACATTTTATGGTATAATACCCATATCAATTAAAGATAAGGGGTGTGTATTTATGATTATAGGCTATGCGAGAGTGTCAACCAAGGAACAGAACCTTGCAAGACAGTTAGAAGCACTGAAAAATGCTGGATGTGAAAAGATTTACATGGATAAGTTATCCGGCAAGGACTTCGAAAGACCTGATTATCAGAAGATGATTACCAATTTAACGAGTGAAGATGTTCTGATTATCTTGTCTATCGACCGTCTTGGTAGAAACTATGACGAGATCATGGATGAATGGCGAAGAATCACTAAGACAATCAAAGCAGACATTAGGGTTCTCGATATGCCGTTACTTGACACGACTATCGGAAGAACCGGAGACTTGACAGATACATTTATCGCTGATCTGGTATTGCAGATTCTTTCTTACGTTGCGAATCTCGAACGAGAGCATATCAGAGAGAGACAGGCAGAAGGAATCGCTATTGCAAAGAAAGAAGGCAAATACAAGGGCGGCACAAAGAAAACTGTAGATAGTGAATTGCTTGACAGCAATTTGATTCTTTACCGTTCCGGTAAGATTACCAAGTCTGTATTTGCGAAGAATATCGGTGTATCACGACCGACTTTAGACAGAATTTTGTCAGAACACGCTGCATAAGCGTTTTATGCCCTATCGCCAAATGGTAAGGCACAGGACTTTGATTCCTGCAGTTGTTGGTTCGAATCCAACTAGGGCAGCTTGGATTCTTAATGTTTTTCATTTTAGGATCCTCCTTTCGTAACCCACTAGCGGAAAGCTGTTAAGAGCCGTCACAAGGCTCGGTGGGTTTTGCCGGTTGAATGCCGGCGCGTATAAACCCCTTTATTCCATGGGGAACACACATTTCTCCTTTTGCGCGTCTGTCTCCCCAAGAGGATGCGCACACGAAGCATAGATCAATGGCAGATCATACGGATTTTCACACCCCAGCCGTAAATCCCGGTTCGATTCCGGGTGCTTCGTATTTCACAACCTGCATACCCAGGAATACGTTTTGACGCAACAAACTATTTTTTATCGGGTTGTGAATGTAATATCTTGTCTGATTCTATGTCACTGATTCGCGATAATTGACTAACGAACAGTCTTGGATTTTGCGTGGTGTTCACGCGTGCGCCACACAATTTCGACTAACCCGCGGCGAAAAAAGTCGCTTCGACATGTAGTGTAATTGGCTAGCATAATTCGCATATTGCGATATAGGTGGAGTTCGAGTCTTCCGTGTCGATTCCCTTGCAAAGGGGCATTTTTTGCTCTCCCAATGTTGTGGAATCCAACCATGCACATTTTCGGATGTGCATACCGTAACAGGCGGTGTTTTGCCGATATGGGATAATGGTATTCCAATAGCTTGCTAAGCTATCCAACATATAAATGTTGTTCGTGTTTGATTCACGATGTCGGCGTTCTCACATACAAGTGAAATGGAAATATAGTTGTTGGTTATCTGTATTATCCTAAAACCAACCTGTATGTGAGTTGATGCGTGGCGAAATAGGTAAACGCTAATCAATGGTTAAGAAAAAGGTGTGCGACAAGAATTGCTATTAACAAGTCTGGTAAAAAGCTGTAAGCAATTACACCAATAAATCCGTTAGAAAATAAAAATCCATTTTTCCCTATTCGTAGGTGCAGACTAACTAACGGAATTTCATGTGTGGTGCAAATCCACACCGCATCAAGCGGTCGGGTAGTCCCGAATAAGCAGGCGTTTCAGTAATCCCTGCTGAAATAAAAAAATTCCGATGCATGGCATACCACACCGGTTAAAATGTCTGCATCGGAAACCGCACATGGAGAAGCGGCAACGATTGGTGGTGTTGCGGCAGACTGTAAATCTGTTCCCACGCGGTAAACATTATAGGTTCAATTCCTATCTTCTCCATTTAACAGCAAACTAGGTTAGCTACCGAAAAGCACTTCCGCTGTGCCTGTTTGCTGGATTTATTGTTTTAGCGGAATAATATCAAGCGGAGGTATTGATTATGGATATAGAGTTTATAAAATCAATAATTTTCCCTAACAATGGGAAAGATAAAAGGTTGATAATGCGAGGAGATTGTATTGATTCAGAATTATTGGATTTATTAGCAAAGGCAAAAACAAATGACATGTTGAATGCATTTTACAAATATGATAAAAATCCAAAAAAGGAAGAATCGTTTTATATAGTCAAACTGCATTGCAAAAAATGTGGATGCGAATACAGCGAGAATGCCTCAAAAACAAGAGTTGTTGAAATTGTAAGATCTGTAAGAGACGGATCTGTTAATAAAAACATTTCTTTTTGCGAAAAATGCAAAGATGAAATAAAGCGTAAGGAAAAAGAAGAACGCGACAAATATACAGAAGATTGTAAAGCTCAATATAGATCAGAAACAATGAAATATATAAATTATTACGTAAACCCAAACAGAGAGTTTCTAAAAGGGCTTAAAGCTAATCAAAAGATATCAATCATAATGAAAAATGGATTTTGGGATAAATATTGGCTCGACGATAATATGGTTGAGAAAAGCGTAAAAGAATTGAAATATAGCGACTTCCTGGAAACTCCTTATTGGGAAGGAGTAAGGAATTACAAATTAAAAAAGTCCAATTATTCATGTGAGTTATGTTCTAAAAAAGGAATAATTCTTCAAGTACACCATAAAAAATACGATCGACACGGGGAAGAACACATAAGAAGTGTTGCAGATAAAGATTTAATAGTTCTTTGTTCCGATTGCCACAAGAAGTTTCACGATATTGTTATGTGAATGGAGGTGTATTTGTATGTCAGTAATAAGAGTACATAAAAGTAAGAATTTTACAGTAATGAGCAATGTGCATCTTAGAGACAAAAACCTTAGCTTGAAATCAAAAGGTTTATTGTCTATGATGCTTTCTTTACCGGATGATTGGGAATATTCGATTGCTGGTTTATGCAAGATATGTAAAGAAAACGAAACTGCAATAAAATCTTCGATCAATGAATTAAAAGATTTTGGATATATTATTGTCAAAAAAGAAAACCCAACAAAAATGAATGGAGGTAGAATAAAATATAATTATGAAGTATATGAGACCCCTCGAGATAACGAAATACAGAATGGTAAAAAACAACCCACAGAAAATCTACCTACTGAATTTCTAGGGGTAGAGAATCAAGTACAAATAAATACTAATGAATTAAATACTAAAAAACAAAATACTGATACATCTTATGCTTTTCCTAAAGGAAAAGGTAGTTCATGCTTTTCTCCCGAAAAGGCGGTCGAGCAAAGCGATGTTAAATATCGAATTGATGATGTTCCGAACCTTGTTAGTCGATATGCAGAACCAAACACGCCAGGAAGCCGAATAATCGAACTTAGAAACATTATTCAGTATTTTATAAGCAGATACGAAGAAGAATCGGATATAAGGCATATAGACGTATCAAAAAGTGCGATTAAGAGTATCGTCGATGCGTATTTCCATCCGACCGGCAAAGTGGTTGATTGTGAAGCAGAAGATTATATGTGGATGATTGATGATTACTTTGCAACCGACTACAAGATGAATGGCAGGCGCGTGTCTAAGAGCTTGCAGCATTTCTTTTCCGGGAAGATCAGAGAGAATATTTACATGAAACGAATATAGGAGTGAGAGATATGTGTGACTTATGTAGAAAAATAGTTGATGTTAAAACAGGATTTTTGGATGCACTTATGACGCAAGAGGATTTTATTGCGAATGAAAATGGAACAATTTTCTTGTACATAAATACAGGCGATAGCGGATGTCCTGGAACGATAGATGTAAATTATTGCCCTGTGTGCGGTAGAAAGCTGGTGGAAGAGTGAAATTTACAGGACAAGAACGTGGCGTTTCATATGAAACTACTTTTGAAGGAATGGAAGTTGAGGTAACAGTCCGCAAAATTAGCACAGGAGAAACAGAATCAGCTAAATATCATTGTTTATATCCTCCTGTTTTAGGATATGACAAAGATGATATAAAAAATGTCGAGGAAATAACTGATGAATTGATTGATAAATATGGGGTGGGAGAATGAAAGCACTAATTAAATTCATCAAGAATCTGAAATCGTTTTATCGGTTTTATAAAGATTATGAGTATAACGGAGCTGAATGCGAGTTTATTATTGAAAATTATCAAAAAGTATTATGCAGCAGAACAAAAACAATGAGTAAACCGACATATTATGCAGATGCTATTATTCATTATATTGACGAATGGTACGAAGATTCTTGGAAATCAATTTATAAATGCAATCCGATTGAGGTAGAAAAACCAAAAATCATGATAACGTCTGATGGGAAATTTGCACAGGTTTATATTGACGGAAAAAGGTAAGATGCACCGATATGGAATTGCATTTTATCGGTCATGTAAACGAGAAACCGATGATTACCGTAGATGCTCAATGGCATAAAATGGATGAAAACGGAAATGCAATTCTGAATGAGGATAAAACTGCCATATTGACAGAGGGTATAAAGATAAATTGTTAGGAGTGATATTATGAAATCAATACAAGAAATAGTGCAAAAAGCGACTGATGAAGCATTAGACAATACCACGATTAACAATATCCCTTTTTGTGAATGGATTGATAATGTGAATAATGCTTATGAGAATAAAAAGTGTAATTTGGATTCCTGCCGATACAATGCAAATGGTAAATGCACCAATGACGAGAAGAGAAAAGAATGCATTGAAGTTTCTGAAAAGGTGTTATGTATAAAGTGAAAGGAGATATAGAAAACTATGAAAAAAATATTTGTAAGCGCGCCAATGAAAGGCAGAGCAGAGGAAGAAATCAGAAAAACAATTGATAAGATGAAGAATATTGCGGAAATTTACGAGGGAGAAGAGATGGAGCTGATTGATAGCTACATTGAGGACAATCCACCTAAAGACAGCAAAGAAGCTGTATGGTATTTAGGCGAGAGCCTTAAAAAACTGGCACAGGCTGATGTATTTATTGGAATACGTGAGAGTTTCGATTGGAACGGCTGTCAGATCGAAAGAGAAACAGCAGAAAAATATGGCATTAAAGCATACGCAATTCCGGTAAGATATGTGATTGATGATTATAATGCGCTTCTGAATAAATTACATCCGTATTGCAATGAAACAATGCAATTTTAATAAAAACATTACCGGCTACAGATTGATTGTAGTCGCTACCCTAGAAAAATTATAGGCAGAGATTTCTTTTCGGCATCTCTGCTTGAATGAGCGGAGGTGCTTTTTTTATGGCATCTAAAGAACTAATCAACACAGTAAATCAATATGACAATTTTATAAAGACACATCTTGTCGATGAATCCGTAATATCTGCCTACGTAGAAGCCTGTAAGGTGGCTATAAATGGTGAAAAGGATATTGAGTATGGGTTACAACTTACAAAGCGGTCTAAGGGCATTATAGAGCAATTCTGCATGAAACAAACAGGCGGAACTATATGGGATTTAGAGAAATATGCACAAGAACATAATACGCCATATGACCTAATAGACAAATATTATGAACTTCTAAAATTGGAAAGCTATTACAATTTTGAGAGCTTTATGTATTACATGGAGCGTAAACGTAATTGGAGTAAGCGGTTTTATTATCCAAGAAGAAAGACTTTGAAGGTTGTTGTAAATGACCTTGAAGATTTGGAAAACAGAAAGATCAAATTTTACGGCTTGTCAATGCCATCCCGTGTCGGAAAATCAACAATATGTATATTCTTCCTTGCCTGGGTTGCAATGCGTAGACCAAATAGCCACTCTGCAATGGGCGGACACTCTGGAATCCTTGCAAAAGGATTTTATAAGGAACTTATGAATTTGTTTTCGACAGAAGAATATGCATTTGATGAATTATTTTTCTTTTGGAATCCAGAATATGCAAATAAATCTCTTGTAACAGACAAAAGTGCAGATGAGTTTACTATTACATTAGGAGATCCAGATAGATTTGCAACAGTTACTTGCCGAGGCATTGACGGAACATGGACAGGAGCGGTCGATGTATCAAAAGACGGATATTTGTACGTAGATGACTTGGTAAGAGATCGTGAACATTCCCTTAGCCCTACTCGAATGGAAAATACGTATCAAGAATATCTGAATAAGATGGTTGACCGTAAAAATGACGGAGCAAGGGAATTGATGGTCGGTACATTATGGAATGTCCTTGATCCGTTGGAACGATTACGAAAATCTTATGACGGAAATCCAGAGTACAGATTTAGAAGAATACCGGCACTTGATGAAAACGACGAAAGCAATTTTGACTATGAAATAAATGGTTTTTCTACGGCATATTACAGGGATATGAGGGAAAAACTCGATAAGGCAGAGTGGGAAGCTAAATTTATGCAGCGACCATTTGTACGTGAGGGATTGCTTTTCCCTACGGACGAATTAAGATATTTTAATGGAATATTGCCGGATGGAGATTTTCGCCGTATTGGAGTTGTGGATGTTGCATGGGGCGGCGGAGATAGTCTATCAATGCCGATTGGTGCAGAATACGATAACGGAGATGTATATATTTATGATTGGGTATTCAATAAAGGGGCAAAAGAAGTTACATTACCTTTGGTGGTAGGAAGAATCATTGGGAACGGAATAAGGCAAACACGATTTGAGGGAAATACAGGTGGAGAATTATACTGCCAATATGTTGATGAAAGGTTGCAGGATCAGAAATATAAATGTTCGTGTACAAGCAGGAAAGCGCCGAATAAAGTCGAAAAGCTATCAAAAATTATAGCGTATTCCGGAGACATCAAAAGGAAATTTATTTTCCTTGAATCAAAAAAGGTTACACAAGATCAGTTACAGAAAGATGCAGAATTAGGCGTTGTTCGATACCGAAGAAACGACGAATATCAAGCGGCTATGGACGAATTGACTATGTTTGTATCAATTGGAGAGAACAAACATGATGATGCTGCCGATGGACTTACACAGCTTGAAATGTTTATAGAAAATCCAAATAATCTTGCAACGGCAACAGCAACGGCAAATCCGTTTAGGACAGGAGGCTATTAAATGACAACAGCAAAATACTTATCGCAAATCAAAGAATTTGATATTAAGATTGACAGGAAGATTGCAGAAAAAAATCGGCTACGTGAAATTGCGACATCTACAGGTGGAAACGGTGATGGCGAGCGAGTGCAAACTTCTATTAAGCGTGACAAGTTGGGAGATACAGTTGTGAAGATTATTGATACGGAGAAAGAAATCGACCACATGATTGATGTTTACGTGTCTAAGAAGCAAGAAATTATTAAGCAGATCGACCAGATGGAAGATATGGAACAGTATGAGATACTGCATCTGTACTTTGTGGACGGATATAATATCAAAGAATGTGCAAAATTTAAAGATTGCAGTACACGAAAAGTTGATTTGCTCAAATCAAAAGCGATGAAAACATTCGAAAAAATGTTTGGAAAATTATACTATGCGTAAGTTTGCGTACATTTGCGTTATTTTGCGTATGTTTGCATATTGTTTCGCTATAGAACATATAGTATAGTTAAAATGCAAATGTTGTCTAAAGACATTTCAATTTCTTTCACAGAAAAATCCTTGGAAAAGCATCGTGACGTTATCGCGGTGCTTTTTTAATGCAGTTTTTTAGGAGCATAGATGAAAAGTAAAACAATATACTGTCCGAGATGCAAACGTAAGGTTGGCATCTATGATGGGCGGTCAACGTTCATAATGACATACAGTTGTCGGAAGTGCGGTAAAAGAGTTTCGTTCAATCCGACAGATGGCGAGATAAAGATAAAAGACAGACCGCAAAGAGAAGTTTCTAGCGGAGTAACGATTATTTAGGTGTAGTAGATGAACAATAGAATGTATCTCCAAGACCTTGTTAAAGGTCGATATGGAAGAAAAATTGCATATACAAGCGTAGATAAGATAACCGCAGATAATGTTGTCAAAGTTATTGGAGAATGCATTGGAACATTTTACTACAACAAATCTGTTATTCGATATCTTTGGAATTATTACAAGGGAGATCAACCGATTCTGTATAGACAAAAGCTAACAAATGAAGATATCACAAACAGAATCGTGGAAAATCATGCCTACGAAATTGTTCAGTTCAAAGTAGGGCAGACATACGGCGAGCCGATTCAATTCATTAGCCGAAAAGATGATGAAGCAGTCAACAAGGCTGTGGATATGCTCAATGATTTTATGGCAGATGCAAACAAGCAAGAAAAAGACATCAAAGCTGGAGAGTGGCAATCCGCAACAGGAACATCATTTAAGGCGGCAAGACCTAAAGCAAATTCAGATGTTCCATTTTTAATTGTGGCACCAACACCGATGAATACTTTCACAATCTATAACGACAGCACAGAAGAACCGATGCTTTCCGTTCAGGAGTTAAAAGACGAAAACGGAAATTGGTATAAATTAGCATTTTCCGATACGACATCTTATAAGATTCAAGATGGGAAATTGATTGAGAGCAAACTTCACACATACGGTGGAATACCGATTGTTGAGTTTCCTAACAATCACGAAAGAATTTCCGATATCGAGCTTGTTATTGGTATGCTGGATGCGATAAACAATATGCAGTCCAATAGAATGGATGGCGTTGAACAATTTGTGCAGTATTGGATAAAATTCGTGAATTGCCAAATCGACGAAGCAGAGTTCGAGAAAATGAAGAAAAGCCATGCTTTGACAGTAAAGTCAAACAATGGAGATAATAAATCCGACGTCGATATTATGACACAGGAATTGAACCAAACACAATGCCAAGTTGCAAAAGATGATATATGGGATAATACACTATCTATTTTGGCAATACCAAACAAACAAGGGAATACCGGCGGAGATACACAAGGAGCCGTAGAACTTCGTAATGGCTGGGACTTCTCTAAGACAAGAGCAAAACTGAAAGACCCTATTGTTAAATCGGCAGAAAAACGGCTTGCAAATGTCGTGTTAAATATCCTTAGAGTAAATGATAACGATCTAAAGTTGTCAACAAGAGATTTTGACGTGCAGATCAATCATAGTCCACAGGATAATATGTACACCAAGGCGCAAACGCTTACAGTATTGCTTCAAGCCGGAATACATCCGCTTATTGCGATATCAACAGTTGGATTGTGGGGAGACGCAGAAAAGACATTTAACTTGTCGAAACCGTATCTCGAAAATCTGTATAAGACTATTGATGATGCAGAAGCGCAAAAAGCAAAGGCACAAGAAATAGTAGATCAAATGAATAAGAAAGATAAAGCAATTACTGAATAATCGGTAGTTGCTTTTATTTTTATAAATTTTGCACCTATGCGGTAAATAGGAGAAACTCGGCAGGAGCAACCTGCGGTATCAAAAGCGTGAGTTTACGGAGGTAATTATGACAAGAGACGACGTATTGAAACTATTTCCGGATGCGACTGATGATCAGATTACTAATCTGTTAAATCAGAACAATTCAGAAGTTGCGACGGAGAAGAACAAGGCAAAGCAGTACAGGGAAAAGGCTGGTACAGCGGACGAGTTACAGAAGAAACTGGATGAATTGGAAGCTGGAAACCTGTCAGAAATCGAAAAGGCAAATAAAGCCTTGGATGCGGCTAATCAGCAGATCGCAGAGTTGCAGAAAAATAATGCAATCAGAGATCAGAGAGAAGCAGCAATGACAAACTTCAAGATTTCTGCTGAACAAGCAAAGACAGTTGTTAAGGATGACGGAAGCCTTGATTATGAATCCCTTGGCAAGATTATGTCCGACAAAGAGACTGCCGCTGCACAGGCAAAGGAACAGGAGATTGCTAAGTATCAAGATGTTCCGGGCGGTGGAAGCAATAAAGACGGTGCAGACAATAAGACAAATGCTGAAAAGATAGCAGAAAGCCTTATATCTAATGCACCTAAAAACAATGACGTTTTATCACATTACATTCAGCAATAACAGGAGGTAAGAAATGGCAAAGGAAATGAATATGCAGTATGAAAAGACTTCATACGCAGGAGATGTTCAGATTTTAAAGAGAGAGCCTAACGAAGCAATCCCATTAACACTTGATTTTGACGGCGTAACAACTAAAAACGCACAGGGCAAGAAGATTGTCAAAGCAGGTACTCCAATCGGAGCAAATGGCAAGGCTGACAATACAGCTACAGTAGTGGGTATCTTAAGGTTTGATGTAACAGAGGACAGACCACAGGGCGTACTGCTTAAGAAAGCATACCTTAACACAAAGGTGGCAGAAGCACACTCTGGTGTTACATATGACGCAGCAGTTAAGACAGCTCTCCCAATGATTGTATTTGAATAATAGCAGGAGGTAAACAGATGTTAATTAATGAAGTATTAGATAGCAAGTCTATTGCATTATCAGCAACAGAAAACGCTAGTAACCAGATACCTTATCTTGGTTTACAGTGGTTTCCAGAAAGAAAGAAACAGGGGCTTGATTTAGGCTGGATTAAGACACATAAAGGACTTCCCGTTTCTCTTGCACCATCTAACTTTGATACAATCCCAACTCTTAGAGCCAGAGAGGGACTAAGCAAGGAAAAAACACAGATGGCATTTTTCCGTGAGGGAATGACAGTGGGCGAAGAAGAAATGCTTGAAATTGAGCGTATTCAGTCAGCAGATGACCCTTACCTTGCGAGTGCTTTATCAAGCGTATATGACGATACTAACAATCTTGTAAGCGGTGCGGAAGTTGTTCCAGAACGCATGAGAATGTCACTTCTTGCTACAAATGCAGGGCATCCAGTAATCGCCATTATAAGCGATGGTGTTCAGTATTCTTACGATTATGACAAGGATGGCTCATACGCAAAAGACCATTACGCAAAGTTATCCGGAACAAGTATGTGGAGCGATACAGCTAATTCAAAGCCACTTACAGACCTTAACAACGCAAGAAAGAAGTTACAGAAGCAGGGCAAGATTGCTAGATACGCACTTATGAACAGTAACACATTTCAATATCTGCTTGACAATGCACAGATAAGAAACTCAATTCTTGCACAGAACCTTACAGCAACTATTGAGGTTGATGATGATACTGTTGTTTCAGTGGTACAAAAGAGAACAAAGCTCACTATTGTGCTTTACGATAAAATGTACATTGATGATGATGGCAAGGAACAGTACTTCTACCCGGACAACAAGGTTACACTTCTTCCAGAGGGCAGTCTTGGCAATACTTGGTTTGGAACCACACCGGAAGAAAGAACCGCTAGACAGGTTGCGGATGTCGATGTTATGCAGTATGGAACAGGTATTACTGTTGCAACAAAGGTTGAGTATGGACCACCAATGAAGATGTCTACGTTTGCATCAGAGGTTGTCCTTCCATCTTACGAAAATATGGACAGCACTTTCGTTTACGAGGTTCATTCGGAAGAGTAGGAGGGCGCCATGAAGTATCCGTATATTGTTATTAAGGATGGCGTTTGGTATAAGGCTGGTGACGAGGTGCCGGAAGATAGCAAAAATCCGGCACCTTCTAATTATATGGCGCTACCAACGTCAAATTACACAAAAACAGAGATTAACCGTATGTCTACCGCCGACCTACAAGACTTGGCTAAGATGTACGGAATTGACAACGCGGAAGAAATTAACGGTTCAGAATTAAAAAAGATTCTGATTACAAAATTCGGATTGTAGGAGATAAAAATGACAACATTGGAACAAGTCAAAATCAGATTGAAACAATTTCATATGGAGAAGGTTGACGGAAAAGATGTTGTTGTGTTTGATAAAATCGAAAACAATCCGCTTATTGAACAACTAATTGAGCAAGCAAAAAAAGATGTTATTGCAAAGCGGTGCTACCCGGATTCTTACACACAGGAAATGATTGAAGAAGATATGAACTTTTTTGAGAATATCATAGTAAACCTTGTTGTGTACGACTATTCGCAAGCTGGCGAGAATTACATGACGAGCTATTCAGAAAATGGAGTATCGCGCCATTGGAGAGATAGAGACAGCCTGTTTGTTGGTGTATATCCGTTTGTAAAGGCATTATAAAAGAAGATTGTGCGTTATTGTGTTTGCAGTGCAGATGCAGTAGCAGGCGGCACACTTTAAGGGTGGTGGGCTGTGTGTCAACTAATAAGAAAGGCGGTATATGATTGATGACTATTGAGATATCAACAGCAATCATTATAAGCGTGTTATCACTTGGTTTTTCCGTCTTTATGGGATTGAAGAACAACAAAAGAACAGATGCTAAAGATATTGAGGAACGTGTGAAAGAGAATACGAGAATCAATATGAAGTTAGATGCCATTTCTAACAATACAACAGACATAAAAAATGAAGTGTCCGAAATGCGAAAAGAAATCAATTCGCACGACAGCCGTATTGTTAAAGTGGAAGAAAGTGTTAAATCTTTTCATCATCGCTTAGATGGCATTGAGGAACGTCTAAATATGGAAAGGAGTAATTGATATGCAAGAATTATTAAGTAATGCAACAATCTTACTTGCGGTGGTTGGAGGTTTGGCATTTATCGTGTCTGTTATCACACAGGTGATTAAAGGAATCTTTAAGAATGTACCAACAGACTTAGTTGTATTTGCGCTTTCAATCGCTCTTACTGTAACAGCGTTTATCGCTTATATGCAGTATATCAAAGCTGAAATGCTATGGTATATGATCGTTGCGTCCGTTATTGCTGGATTTATTGTGGCGTTTGTTTCAATGTTCGGATGGGAAAAGCTATCTGAACTGTGGAAGCGGTTTGGTAAGGATGTGAAGTAAATGTCATTAGATATTAACAAGCAGAAGATGAAGTATTCTCTTAGCCTTGGATTGCAACCGCAGTACAGACGCGATGATGATGGGAATATCATTTATACCGGATATACGGATGATGATGGCACATTTATTCCATATTTGGATGAAGATGGCAATAAGATACCAGAAGTAACAGGAGAACCGATTGAAGCATATACGGAGCCTGTTATTTTTTATTCTTCTATCAGCAACAAGTTAAGCGAAGCAACCGCAAAAGAGTTCGGAATCGATGATTCAACAAATTATGCACAGCTTGTCGCAGACAAAAACGCATTTCCGCTCGTGGAAGGTGCGCTGATATGGAAGCGGTCGGAAGTTGGATATAAGGACAATGAAAAGACAATCATTGATTCAACGTCGGCAGATTACATCGTCAAAGGTGTGGCGGATGAGGGATTGACAGTTGACCTTTATTTGCTCCGTAAGAATGTGAAGAACGCAGAGTAGGTGATGGCATGGCACGTAAAAAGACAATCAGTATGAATTGTCTGTCTCAATCAAGCATTCAAAACGCGATAAAACAGCTTAGAGACTACCAAAATAGTTTGACGTATAAATGTCAAATGGTAGCGCAAAAGTTGGCTGAAAAGGGCGTAGAGATTGCCAGAGTGCAGATTGCAGACCTTGACGCAGTATTCACTTCGGAACTTCTTTCAAGCATCCATTCTGAATACGAAGGAAGCACAAAAAGCGGCGGTGTATGGGCGGTTGTGGCTGGTACAGATCATGCGTTGATGGTTGAGTTCGGAACAGGAATTGTAGGTAAGCAATCACCTTATCCGGGGAAATTGCCGGATGGCGTAACATGGAACTACGCAAGCGGTAAGACAATTAGGCAGCTTGCAGATGGTAGATATGGATGGTTCTATCCGGGTGATGATGGGAATTGGTATTTTACAGAAGGTATGCCAAGCAGACCATTTATGTATTACACATCGCTGCAACTTATAAAGTTGGTCGAGAAAACTGTAAAAGAGGTATTCAAAAATGGTTGATAACACATGGGCGTACGAGAACGAAACAAAGATAATTGGAATACTTAATGCTTATGCAATTCCGGTATTAAAAAAGAAATTTGCAAAAAATAGCAAAATTCAATTTAATGGAACGACCATTACGAATTTAAGCAGTAGATTATCCAAGCCTACATTTCCAACTATTTATGTAAAAGAAATTGGGTTTGCGGTGAATGGAAAAACTCTTGAAGCAAAAGAAATCACATCCATCACGCCAACGTATCAAGTAAAGGCAATTACAAATACAAGCCAAGAGGATGCACATAAAATTTTGGCGATAGTAGCAGATGTTTTTCAACAAATGATGTTTGAAAATTTGCAAGGATTGCTTTTTGAAGATTCTACAAGTGGTGTATATACATGCACGACAAGGTTCAAAAGAACAATAGATAAACATGACAGGTTAATTTAAGAACTGATATAATCGGTTCTTTTTTTATTTTTAAGGAGGTAATAATATGGCAACAGGCTTAAAATCAAGAATCGCTTACAAGATTCCAACTGGAAGTCCTACGGCTGGAGAATATTGGGCGGGAACATACAAGCTCTTAATCAGAGCTAAATCAATTCCGTCACCATTTGGCTCACAGAATATGGTAGATACTTCAACTCTTGAAGATTTGGTAGAGACACAGGAGATGGGAAGACGTTCTGCTGGTTCAATGGAAGTCGAAGGAGCGTTTGAGAAAAAGTACAAGGATGAGATGGTCGAGAACGAAGGGAAGAAGCTTGACTTTATCATCCTTTATGGTACAGACGGAAAAGGCTCGGAGGGAATTTGTGCTTTTATCGGACAGGAGGCGTTTGCACCAGGTGAGGCTTCTGACGACCACTTAACAGGAACCGCAACCGTATCGGTTCAGACAGTACCTAAGTGGATTGAAGATAGTTACGACGTTGCAGTCACAGAAGATGAACAGGGCTATCCAACAGCAATTACGCTCACAAAAAAATCGTAAGTCAGTCGCTTAGAAAATCAAAGAAGGCTGTTGCGACTGACGAAAATATAGAAGAAACAGCCGATTATTCGTTCTATATTGGCGATTCATACAATTAAACATTGCACAGAAAGGGCGGACTTCGGTCTGCCCCTTTCCTATGTGAAAGACATAGGAGGAAAGGTAAAGGTATTAAATTATGAAAACAATTACAGTTAATGGAAAAGAATATAAGTTAGAGTTTGGTTTTGATGCAGTAGAAGTGGGAGACCTTGTGCAAAAAATGTTTGAGGTTAAATCAGGCATCTATATTGCGCGGTCGGCACAGGAGGGAAACAATATTGCGGTTGCAATGCTTGATGGAACAAGCGAAATGCTTGCTACAATTCCTAAGATTTGCGTGCTTGCCATTTATGCCGGATGTTTAGAGAATAACCCTGTATCCGAAGATGAAGCGAGGACTCTGTTAAAAAAATATATGAAACAGGAAAAGAAGTCTTTCAGAGATGTATATAACGAGATAATTTATCCATGCATGGAAGATGATGGTTTTTTCGTGACGAGCGGAATCGACAAGATGGTGGATTCCATGAATCAGGCAATGGAGAATGCGGAACAGGAACAGGCACCGAATGTAGTGCCACAAGACCACAAGAAGAGTTCAAAAGCGTCCACGAAGTAATATGGAAGGGGTTTTTCCCTTCGGCATATTCTATGGGAATTTCGTATGAAGAATTTAAGCATATGAATCCTAGGAAATTGGAATATGTGCGTGACGGATATAAGCAAAAAATCAAACAGATAGATGCTCTTAATTGGCTTAATGGCAAATATACAATGTCAGCGGTAGCGGTTGCCATCGAAGCTAATTTTGCAAAGAATCCAAAGGGAAAGTATGCAAACCAACCTGTTTTGATGGCTATTGACAAAGAAGAAAAAAGAATAAACAAAAACGCGGAATCTAACGAAGAAGTCGCGGTTTATGAAATGAAACAAAGAATAAAAAGATTGAAGAGTTTGGGGCTTCCAGAAAGCCCGGATTAAATTTATCAGACGGTGCATTTTTATGTACCGTCTTTTTTACTATGTAATGACAGAAAGTTGGTGGAATCGTGGCAACGGAAATTGATAGCCTTCAGATTAAAATCGGAGCAGAAGCACAAAAGGCGAATAACGAAATCGACAAACTCATAAATAAACTGGGTGTTCTGTCTAAATCTCTTGGTGGTGTAGACACGAAAGGCATGCAAAAGCTGGCTAGCGGTGTGAATATCCTTAGTGGCGCAATGCAGAGTTTTCAGGGCGTAAAACTGTCTGATTTTACACGAATTGCCAAGGGTATACAGAAATTTGAAGCGGTGGATGGAACAAAGCTATCGCAGTTATCAAGCACGTTGACACCGCTTGCAAGTGGAATTGCAACGCTTAGCGGTTTGAATTTTGACAACAAAGGTCTTGTGAATTTTATAAATTCGATTACAAGATTATCAAATTCAAATGTGAGCGGACTTAACTCCGTAAATTTTGCACAGTTAGGCGCAAACATAAATCAACTTACATCTGCGCTAAGTAGTTCTAAAAGTGTTGCAAGTAACACAATCCAAGTCGTAAATGCGGTGTCGAGATTAGCGAGTGCCGGAGCAAATGCACAGGCAACAAGCACAGCATTACCACTATTAGGGGCAAACCTTAAAAGACTTATAAATTCGTTGTCAAAGGCTGGCGTTGTATCAGAGAATACAATACAGTTTGCGTCGGCGTTAGGACTTCTTGCATCTGCTGGAAACAGAACTGCACAAACAGCTGCAAACCTTGATGCGCTTGCGGAAGCGTTGAAACGGTTTATGCAAACAATGTCAACCGCACCGACAGTTAATGCAAACATTATCCAAATGACGCAAGCAATCGGACAACTTGCATCGAACGGTAATCGCGTCGGTGGAGTGACACGCGGACTTACATCTTCGCTTAATAGCTGGGGAAATTCTGCAAAGAAAGCATCAAAGCACTCATTTAACCTTGCATCTGCAATCGGTAAAGTGTATGCGACATATTGGATGTTGTTCCGTGCGCTTGGTGTATTTCGTAAAGCAATAGATATAAGCGGTGCATTGACAGAAGTTCAAAATGTTGTAAGTCACAGTTTTGGACCGTCTATGGACAAAGTCGAAGAACAGGCTAAGAATGCGATTTATACACTTGGAATGTCCGAATTGTCATTTAAGAAATATGCGTCAACATATCAATCAATGGGCCTTGCTATGGGTATCACCGCAAAACAGGTCGGAGATGCGAACAACTTCCTTGCAAAATCCACAAATGGATATGTGCAAGCATCCGACGATATGGCAGATGTGTCTTTGAATCTTACAAAGCTGGCTGGCGATATTGCATCGTTCTATGATAAGTCGCAAGCCGACGTTGCGGAAGATTTACAAGCGGTATATACCGGAATGGTAGTTCCACTTCGTAAATATGGTCTTGATCTTACACAGGCTACGTTGAAGCAATGGGCGTTGAATAATGGCATGAACGCAAACATTGATTCAATGTCACAGGCTGAAAAGACGATGTTACGGTATCAGTACGTCATGTCGCAGACCACGATGGCACAGGGAGACTTCGCAAGAACCGCCGATACATGGAATAACCAAGTGCGTTTACTTGGAGAGAATTTCAAGCGACTTGGTGCTATTTGGGGTAATGCCGGCATCAACATGTTAAAGCCTTTGCTTCAAGCACTTAATAAAGGCTTGGATGCGGTTATCAATTTTTCAGAAAGTATTGTTAATGCTTTAGGAGCAATATTCGGATGGAAATTGGAAATCCAACGTGGTGCGCTTGCAGATGATTTCGAGAATGCAGCAACGGGCGCGGACGACCTTGCGTCCGGCACAGGAAAAGCGGCTGATAATGCAAAAAAGTTGAAGCAACAATTACAAGGCTTCGACGAACTGAATGTACTGAATACGCCTAACGATAGTCCCGGTGGTAGTGGTGGTTCTGGTGGTAGTGGCGGTGCATCTTCCGGTGGTTCAAGTGGTGGAATGAAGTTTAATGTCACAGAGACAGAGGGACTTTACAAGAGTGCCATTTCTAACCTTAGAGGACTCGGAGAATACATCGGAATAAATCTGACGAAAGAACTTGAAAGCATTGATTGGGATAGTGCTTACAAGGGTGCGGAGAATTTTGGAAAAGGATTGGCGGACTTTTTAACAGGCCTTATATCTCCACAACTTTTCTATGCGACAGGAAAAACTATTGCAAATTCATTAAATACTGCAATTACTGCATCGCTTAGTTTTACAGATAACTTTGATTTTGACGACCTTGGATTGTCCATTGCGTATGGAATAAACGGATTTTTCCAAAACTTTGATTTTAAGAAGTTTGCAAAGGCTATCAATGGTTGGGTAGATGGAATCGAAGATACAATATTTACTGCCTTAAAAAATATATCATGGTCGGATGTATTAAAAGGTGGTGTTGATTTCCTTACCGAATTAGACCTTGATACGGTTGTAATTGCCATCGGTGCTTTTAAATGGATGCATGGCGGTAAAGAGATTGCCACAGGCGTGTTAAAGAATTTGCTTGCAAAGGAAATATCAACAGGAATTGGCGATAAAACCATTCCTCTTAGCAAAGCAATTTCTATCTCAATTACAACAGCGGTAATTGGATTTAAGGTTGGAAATTGGCTGTACGAAAATACACCGTTCAGTAAGTTTGCAGATGTAGTTGCAAAGTGGCTTGTAGACAAAGAGGGGAATGTAAACATTGCAAAGGCTATTAGCCTTACGATTGCTTCTCTTGGCGTTGTGATTACGGCTGTGCAACTAACATCGGCTGCAAAAAACGCAATCACAAATGCAATAGTTACTCATTTTGCATCTTCTTCCGTAGGAAATGCGGCAGGAGGAGGTTTGCTTAGTGGAATGGCGGCTTACTTTAAGACAAGCGCCGCAACCGCTTCTTTGGGACAAATAGGGATTGCCATTGCTGCAGGTCTTGGACTTGGAGAATTGATCGGAAAACAAGTAAATACAGGTCTTGCATCTCTTGCAGAATCACAGGGAGACAGCGAATTGGCATCGTATTATAGAGAATACGATACGCCATTCAAAGCTATCAAAGGATTGGTAGAAACAATCAAAGAAGGACATACTAGCATAGGAGAACAGGTAGCAGAACAAATAAGCAACATAAAAATTATGGAGCAAAAAATATCAGATCTGCCACCGCAGGTACAAAAAGTATGGAAATCCGTTGCAATGGGTGAAAAACCATTAAAAAGCATAGGAAAAACAGGAAGATCTTCTTTTGGTGTGCTTAGTGAAGCAATCGAAAATGCTTCATGGAAAATGACTGAAAAATTCAGCGGATTTTTAAAATTGATTCCTGGATATGTGGAACAAACGGGGAAAGATGTCGATGGAAAGACTAAAAACGGATTAGCCAATGTTGGAGCTTCTGTTGCAAATGGGAAAAATCAAATAACGTCGCTTGTTAAGCAGACTAAAAATAGTGTAGTTTCCGATTACAATAACATGAACAACAGCGCATCTAACAGTGTCAAAAATATGTCACAGAATACGACATCAAGCGTACAAGGAATGGCTGGGTCGGTTGTAACAAGTATTCAAGGAATGGCAGGAAATTCTACAAACAATTTTTCTGTTATGACTAAAAATGCTACAAGCTCAGCTAATGGTATGTCGTTGTCTGTGATTAATGCTTTAACAGGAATGAAGAACAGTTCTGGCACAACTCTTAATGGTATGGCATCCGATATGGCACAGAAATTTGCTAAGATGCAAGTAGATTCATCAAACGGTGGCAAGAACGTGACTAACGCATTTGTTGGCGCTTTAGGTGGACTTCGTGGCGGAGCAAATAATCAATGGGGCGGTGTTGAATCCGATACAAGAAAACATACAAAGAATACGAGCGGAATAATTCAACGTGAGAATTGGAATCCGATCGGAGCGAACCTTGTCAACGGACTTAGAATCGGCTTAACAAACAAATGGAATAGCACGGGTCCAGCCGGACTTGTCGGAGGTATCGTGTCTCTTGCAAGAGGATTGACATCCGCATTAAAACGTGCGTTTGGTATTCATTCTCCGTCTCGATTATGGAATAAAGAAATCGGTCAATTCTTGCCACCCGGCATCGGTTTAGGTATGGAAAGTGCCATGCCTAAGTTGTTAAACGATGCAAGCGGAATGGCTACGGATTTGACATCTGCGTTCAACACATCATTGCAGTTTACAGACCCATTGCAAGACTTGGCTGATATGTCAGCGGACATTGCATCTTCAATCAATACAGATGTGGCAACAAGCACGTCGACAGTTATTGATACCGGTCGGATGTCAACAGACATTGCAAGCGGAATTGTAGATGGAATGTCAATGTCACAGGCAGATCAGAACCGGTTATTGCGTGAGCAGAATGACTTGCTTAGACAACTTCTTGCAAAAGATACAGGAATATCATCAAATGATATATTCGAGAGCGTTAAGAGGTCGAACCGGCAAGCGTACAACCGGACAGGTACAAATCCATTGTTATATTAAGAATTTATAGGGTAGGCACGTAAATGTGTCTGCCCTTTTTATGTGAGGTGGTTAGATGGCATATAAAGGCTATTTAATTAAGATTGGCAATTACATATTTCCGCTTTCGATGATTAAGGCAGAAAGCTACAAGGCAACCAATTACGGACAAGACTTGGATTCAACACGTGATGTAAATGGAATTTTACATAGAACGGCTTTGGAAAATACTGCACCGAAAGTTGAATTTGAGACACGAAATATGCTTGATAATACGCAGGTGTCAAGCATTTTTGCAAATATTCAAGCCAACTATACAAATGCAGTTGAGAAAAAAGCAAGTGTTGAAGTTTATGTGCCTGAATTGGATAAGTATGTGACAAGTGATATGTACATGGCTGATTTTGAACCAACTATGTACTTTGCGGATGCAACAAAAATTCAATACACGTCAACAAGAATGGCATGGATTTCTTATGGAGTAAAAACAGTATGATTAAGATTTCGGAAGAGATTAAAAAATTATATATCGAAGATAGCACACCGATCGAATTGGAAGTGAGATTTAAGGATAATGCATTTCCGACGATTGAGGGCTCTGATGTGCTGTCGGAACAAATGACATTGCATGAATCAATCTGTGAAGAAGAACAACTTAAATTTGGCGGTTGTAATGCATCCAGCTTTGAATTGACGGTATTCAATCTGAATAGTGGAATTAAAGGATATGAAATCGAGCCGGTACTTATCACAAACAAAACGGAGATTCCGCTGGGCGTGTTCTATGTGGAAACAATAGAAAAATACGCCGGCAAAGACTATAAGAAACTGACCGCATATGATAAGATACGGTATTTCGATGTGGACGTCAAGGATTGGTATGACAATCTTACATTTCCTATCAGTGTAAAGAATTTTAGGGACAGTCTTTGCAATTATGTCGGTGTGGAGCAGAACGAAGTCACGTTGATTGCAGATAATATCATGCTTACCAAGGAACTTGATTCGTCAAACGGAATCAACGGACTTTCTTTAATGAAACAGATATGTGAAATTAGCGGTGTGTTTGGTCGGATGGATAGATATGGCAAGCTTGATTATTTGTCACTTGAATCTTCTATGTTGTTGCCGGCTGATGATTTATTCCCGGCAAACGACTTATACCCATCTGCCGGAAGTGGAGATAGTGAAAATTCATTCAATATTTCTACGTCACTTATGTATGAGCATCCGCTTGTTGAGGACTTTTTCACATCAAATATCGACGGAGTAATAATCGTTGATTCAGAGGGCGCACAGGTATTGACAGAGTACAATCAAAATCCTTATTACGTGCAAGATAACTTCGTGATTATGGGGCAGACACACGAAACGATTACAGCACTTGCGAATGCTTTGTTGAGTAAGATTTCGTCTATATCTTACCGACCAATCAATTCATCAAAGATAAAGGGACAACCATACGTTGAATGTGGAGATTTTATCAGCGGTGAAGTAAACGGATATGGATTTGAAACATATGTTTTTCAACGTGATTTAACCGGAATTAAGGCACTTCGAGATGCTTATATCTGTAAAGGTAAAGAAATGCTTGAAAACGATATGAACGGCGTGACCGCACAGCTTCAACGCCTGAATAAAACGACAGAGAGAGTTAAGACATCCGTACAAGTCACAGAGAAAGGTTTGAAATCGGAAGTTAAGCGCGCAACGGACGCAGAAAACGAACTGTCTACACGAATTGAACAAACTGAACAGCAGATTGTGCTTCGCGTGGATTCTGCAACGGACAAAATTATTCAAGTATCACTGATTGGAGATACAGGTAGCGGAACGGAATTTAAGGTTGACGCAGATAATATAAATCTGTCTGCAAGTGATGTAATCAATCTTCTGTCCGGAGGAACAATAAATCTTACAGGTAAGAATATTGCAATAACTTCTGATAATTTCAGCGTTACAAAAGAAGGAAAAATGACTTGCAATGACGCAAACATCGAAGGCGACATCAATGCAAAAACATTTAAGAGTGAATTTTATTACAATGGACAAAAGTATTCAGAAATGAGATTGTCAGCAGAAGGATATGAAGACAATGTCGGTTATTTAATTATGCAGGAGCTAATATCTATTCTTGGAGCAAAATTAAGGCACACGATAATTACACCGACGAGCGTTGGAGTATATGAAGATGGATACCCAAAAACCGGAGATTATGCTAAAGTGGAAACGGCTGGTTTCTTTACGAACGGAACTGCATATTTGGGATCTTCGCCGGTTATTTCCTCAGACAAAAGCATCAAGATAAATATTCAGTCACTAGACACGCAAAATTCTAGTGACTTTATTTATTCCTTGAATCCCGTTGAGTACAAGTATAAAGATGGCACATCTGATCGCTTGCATCATGGATTTATCGCACAGGAGCTTCACGATTCTATGCAGAGCGATTGGGGAGTTTACTGTGATGCAAATATTGACACAGGGGAAAATGGTGGTAAGGCAATTCGATATGAGGAATTGATTGCTGATCTTGTAGCAACAGTGCAATCGCAGAACGAGAGAATTGCAGAGTTAGAGAAGAAGTTAGGAGGTAGATAGCAATGTCACAAGGATGGAGTAAGATATTCAATAGAATAAATTGGTTGAATCGACCAAGCACAAACACACCATTGAACGCAACAAACCTCAATGCTGGCGATAGTGCAATCGACAAGCTAGATGATAGAATAATAACGCTTGACACCGTTAAGGCAGATATGCAAGTCGTAAATGACATGGTTGCAGATGTGTCATTAAATAGTAATACAGGCGTTATTACTGTAACGTACAAGAACGGTTCACACGTAGATTATGATACAAACCTAGAAAAAATTGCTGTGAATTTTTCGTACGATTATGTAAATCAGAGACTTGTTCTTACGTTATCAGATGGTTCTAAACAATATGTAGATATGTCTGCGCTTATTACACAATACGAGTTCGAGGATTCTGCGACAATCGCATTTTCGATTAACGATAAAACAGGAGCCATTTCTGCATTTATTAAGAATGGTTCTATTACTGATGCGATGCTTGAAACAGGCTATCTTGCTAAGATAACAGAACAATCAGCCAAAGCGACAAACATGGCAAATTCAGCAACGACAAGTAGTAATTCTGCATACGACAATGCCAAGTTATCACAATCATACGCTATCGGCGGTTCAGGTGTTCGTGATGGCGAAGATACCGATAACTCTAAATATTACAGTGAACAGGCAAGCAAGAGTGCGATCGCATCTGCTAATTCTGCGAGTACGGCAAGCACAAAGGCAAGTGAAGCCGCTACAAGTGCATCGTACGCAAGTGCATCTGCAACAAAATCTGCAACGTCAGAGAGCAATGCAAGCAAGAGTGCATCATCCGCCGCTACAAGCGAATCTACGGCAAGCACAAAGGCGAGTGAAGCAGCCCAAAGTGCAACAGCGGCAGTCAATAGCGCTTCCACAGCCACATCTAAAGCGTCGGCGGCATCCACAAGTGCATCTAACGCCGCAACGTCAGAAGCAAACGCAAAGAAATATTATGAGCAAGCAAAAGCCATTTCTGAATCATTCAGCGGAGCATTGCGACCGATGGGAACTGTGACATTTGCAAATCTTCCGTCTGTTGGTTCTGCATCTGCCGGTGATATGTACAATATATCCGATGAATTTGTTACCACTTCTGATTTTGTTGAGGGTGCAGGAATCACAGAACCGGCAGGAAGCAATGTGTATAAGACAGTAGCCGGTAAATGGGATATCTTAACCGGAAGTCCGGTAACAGGTGTTAAGGGAGCAAATGAAGCAAATTTTAGACGTGGAAATGTAAACATTACGTGTGCAAATATTGGAGCTTTAGAGGCCAATGGTGACAGCGAATCCAATGTTACAACATTCACATCGAACGATTCAACAACAGGCGATTCTACGGCACCTGCATTGCTGACAAGCGGAGAAACACACGCTTCGATTTTTAGCAAAGTGTCTACTGTCTTCAAAAATGTAAGATGGTTGTTGTCTAAGATGGGAACAACAGATATATCAACGCTTGGAGATGGAACTGTGACAGGAGCGTTAAGTATCCTAAACTCGAATATAGGTACTAAATTATCAAACACAGACATCAAAATTTCTAGCAAAACATATACAATTACATCGTTGACAGAATGGTGGGGAATGTATGCTTGGGACACATCTTATAGTGATATTGGAATACCAAACAATGCCAAAATCATTAGTGTATATATTGGCACATGTTCTGGTAATGCTCCATTATGTGCTACAAGATTTTATAACACAAGTGCAACAAATATAAGGGTTATATTTTCTCGAAATAACCCAACAACTTTTACATTATGTGTATGTTATTTAGTTGGATAAACCGAAAATACAGCTGGATTACTTCATAAATATTGTCTGCCAATTGTGTTCGTTATCTGTCGAGTGAAAATAACCTATATGTCCATCATTTAGGAATTGTACCAAGTAAGATTCGGTATCCGATATTTTCCATTTAATTTCAGTTCGATTCTCCATTGATAAAAACTCCATATATTTGACATTATATATATAGCAGTTTTTGTCTTGTTTATTCGAGTAGCATAACGATATATAGCCTAATGGCTTTATATAATTTTTTAGACCTAATGGAATATGTAGGTCTTGTTTTGATGTTTATTTTTAGGAGGTAAATAACCATGAACATTATTGAAACAAACTTAGAATTTGGAACATTATCAAAGAGATCAAGCACAAAGAGAATTATTCTTCACCATGCAGCAATGAATGGCTCTGTTGAAGCTGTTCACAACGTACACAGAGCTAAAGGATGGTCTGGAATCGGATATCACTTTTATGTTCGCAAGGATGGTTCAATTTATCGTGGGCGTCCTGAATACGCAATCGGCGCACACGCTTCCGGTTCTAACTACAATTCAATCGGAATTTGTGCAGAAGGAAACTTCGAGAACGAAACAATGTCGGATGCACAGAAAAATGCAATTAAGGAGCTTATCGATTACTTAAAGAACAAATATAAAATCACAACAGTTGTTAGACACAGAGATGTCGGTTTGACAGCGTGTCCGGGAAAGAATTATCCGTTTGACTATATTACAAATGGTTCTGTTTCTGCTGACGTCAGCAAGCCGGAAAATAATCCAGTTCCAAATGTGCCGGGAAAAGATGCAATCGTGAGAAACGGACAGACACACGCAAATAATTTTGCTGGTGTCAAAATTTCTGTTGATGGAATCCGAGGAGTCAACACAATCAAAGCCGGAATTAAGGTTTTGCAGACAGCAATCAATCTTGATTACAAGAAAGGAATTGCTGTTGATGGCATCTGGGGTAATGGTTCTAAGACAGCTCTTGGAAGTCATTATGTCAAGCGTGGAGAGAAACAATATATGGTCACTGCGGTACAAATACTGTTGATGCTTAAAGGATATGTTTGTCAACTTGAATGTCCGGGTATATTCGGTTCTAACCTTGAATCTGCTGTAAAACAGTATCAGAGAGACTATCAGCTTACGGTTGATGGAATTGTTGGATATAACACATTTATGTCTCTTATTCACTAAGTCAATAGATGTCGAACTTTGACGCACGATTTCGATAGAAATATCAAAGTTATAGTGCTATTATAAATATGTTCCCAATAGGAACACCAGAATCCCCCTCAATATTCTGGTCGGGGCGGTAGTTAAGTGCTATCGCCCTATATTTATCACATTCTCCCCTTAAATATTGACACAAAAGAACGTATGTTCTATAATAATCATATGGATTTTTGAAATTATGTGTTAGGGGGTTACGACGTGGAAGAGAAGAGACAGAAGTTGTGCGACATGATCGCGAAAATTACAAATGAGAAATTGATGGACTACTTGATTAGGTTTATTGAGTTAGCCATCAAAGAGTGGAATTGAGAAAAGGCAGAGAAAAAATCTCTGCCTTTATTTTTATATTATTCTATACAAGCCAAAAATCATTAAAATTATTAAAATTATAAACAATACAACCGAAAACCAAGAGCAAGCGTGAATGTGATTATCATATTTTTTAGATTGACCGATTGCCAAATCTATCACAGAAATAATAAATCCTAAAATAATCAAAAATCCAAAAGTGAAAAAACCAACAAGGCTGATTATTCCAGATAATGCACTCAATGGGCTTTCAGTTTTCTTTTTTTGTTTCGTATCAATTTGAATATTTCTTTGAGGTTGAAACTGTAATCCGCAATAACTGCAGAAAGCAGATCCATAAGGAATATATTGATTGCACCTAGGACATATCATATAATTATTAGATTGCTGATTATCCATATAAAATCCCCCTTTATTATTTATTCATGCTGCGCATTATTTGCATAATAGCTTTCTGATCTGCTTCTGAAAGTGAAGAGTATAATTTGATTAGTTCAAAATGTTCGTCCGCCATTGACAAAGATGGTACTTCCGACTTCTTTCCCATCATATAATCTGTCGTAACGCCAAAATATTTTGCAATTTTCTCAATTTTATCCATCTTAGGCGTAGACTTTCCTTTTTTCCAATCCGAAAACGTCATATTAGATATTCCTGTAGCTCTTGCAACATCTGCACTTTTTACTCCATTCATGTCTAGTAGTTTTTGGTATATTTCGTACATTTTACGCGCACCTCCAAAATATTAAGGAAATCTTTAATTTTCTATTGACAATTAAAGAAAACCATAATATACTAGACCTAGATTAAGGAAATCCTTAAAACCTAGGCTGTTTTGTTATATTGTTATTCGACGATTTCATTATAACGGATTTCCTTAATAATTGCAATGAATTTTTAAGGAAAGGAGAAGTTTTATGTCGAAAATCAGAAAATATGGTCAATCATATTCCAAATTCGAAAAGAAATTATCTGAAAAAGGAATTACCCCTTACAGAGTAGCAACAGATCTTAATATTTCACCAATGCTTTTATCAGATTGGAAAAACGATAAGAGCAAGCCAAAGTTAGACACAATGATTTTAATTGCGAATTATTTGTCTATGCCGGTTACAGATTTTTCAGATTTAGAAAGCGAGGTGGAATAATGAGAAAAATCGAAGCAATTAAAGAAGTAACCGTGGATGAAGCAAACAAGTTGCTTGATGATGGGTGGACATATCTCAACATGAACGCATCCACCACACCAACAATCTACATTATGGCAAAGGTTATTGAAACCGAGCAAGTGTAAATTCCGTGCCGGATTCTTTTTCGAATGGGTCCGAATAACTGCACACATTTATTAGTTTCCAACCATCTTTTATCAAATTGTTGCAGGTTTCTTCCACTCGAACAAGCCTTACCTCTGTAACTTTTGTTAAATCAATATCCATGGCAACACCTCCCTTCGTTTTATAAGGAGAGTATAACACAGAAAGGAGCAGAAATGAACGAATTACAGATTTTTAACAACGAAGAATTTGGAGAAATTCGAACAGTAGTAGCGAATAATGAACCTATGTTTTGCCTGTCTGATGTGTGCAAAGCATTAGAAATATCTAATGTAGGAAATGTTAAGCAGAGGTTATCCGAAAAGGGTATCCATACTGCGGATACCCCTACAAAGGGTGGAATGCAGAAAATGACATTTATCAGTGAAGCAAACCTTTACAAGACAATCTTTCAAAGCAGGAAAGAATCCGCAGAACGTTTTACAGATTGGGTAACATCAGAGGTTCTTCCGTCAATTCGTAAAAATGGAGGTTATATAGCCGGGCAAGAAACACTATCTGACGATGAATTGCTTTCAAAGGCGTTGCTTGTGGCACATAACAAGATCGCTGAAAGAGACAAGATTATCGAGCAGAAACAGGCAAGAATTGAACAGATGAAACCGAAAGCGATATTTGCAGATGCGGTGGCAACAAGCCGGACATCTATTCTTATCGGAGATTTGGCAAAACTGATTTGTCAGAATGGCTATCAGATCGGGCAGAAGCGGTTGTTTGAATGGTTGAGAAACAATGGGTATCTGTGTAAGAGAAAAGGAACGCAATGGAACATGCCTACTCAAAAGAGTATGGAACTTGGACTATTCGAGGTAAAAGAAAGCGTTCACGTAAATTCTAACGGATGCAACATTGTTACTCGTACACCAAAGGCAACAGGAAAAGCACAAATATATTTTGTGAACAAATTTTTAGGGAAGGAGAATGTGGAGTGAAGCAACCCAAGAAACTCACAAGAACGCAGAAAGAAATCGTCCATTCGCAAGGCTATAACGTAGATGAATGGATGGTTCGGAGAGAAACGGAGTTCCATTTGTTTTTGGTTCACAAGGACACAGGGAGAAGAGTAACCATTGATAATTATATTCGGAGGGCAAGAAGATGAGCAGATTCAATCCATACGTGGTTTCCGGAGGCATTATGGCACTCGCGGGCGCATATTCGATTACGGATGAGTTTCGGTTGGCCCCGAAGATTATCTTAATTATCGGAATGGTACTTATGATCTATGGATATTGGAACTATGACAAAATCGACAAAGCATTAAGAATTTATAGAAAAATGGAAGGGAGAAATAAAAGAAATGGGAGAAGTAAAGAATATGTTTGACTTAAACAAGCTGAAAACAGAAAGAAAAAAAGATCGTTCTTTTGAGGAAGAATTGGATCGCTATGAGGCGAACACAAATGGTGCATCGGTTGAGAGTTTGGTAAAAGAGTTTAAGGATTCTCTAATGTTTGGAATTTATGAGGGCGCAATTAGAGAGGGTTTTGATTCAAACATGACAAGTCACATGATCGGGGCGATTCTTCTTGCAAAAGGCCGTATAGATAATGGGATTTTCGACAGAATTAACAAAATTTCTTATGATTTGTTATTCGAGAAAATGGATGAAATTGTGAGAAAGGAGATCAAACATGAAGAAGATAAGAATTAAGAATATTTTCTTGCAGAATTTCGGTAAATTCTTTGGTGCAAATACTGTTGATGCTGATATCGCAGACAGAACAGAGATTTGTGGAGTGAATGAATCCGGCAAGACAACTATCAAGCGTGCTGTGCAGTATGTTCTTAATTGCCGGGATGATAACGGCAAGGAAATCACAGGAATCCGGCCGCATGATGAATCCGGAAATGATTATTCTGGAATCGAGACAACGTGTGAAGTTACGTTTGAGCTAGATGGAAAAGAGAAAGAACTGAAAAAAGTATTCAGAGAGAGAATCGACAAGAACGGAGATTTCGCTGGGAATATCACGGATTCGTACATCAATGACGTTCCCAAAAAGGTTAAGGACTACGCAGAGTTCCTTGAAGATAGTTTTTTAGATGCTGACAAGCTACAGTATTGCTTGAATGCTCAATCGTTGTTGAAGAAGTCACCGGCAGACCAACGAACTGTGTTGGAAAAGACATTCGGAGATAAAACGACATTAGATATTGCACAGGAAGATGAACAGTTTGCACCTATTGTACCGATGCTTGCGGATGGAACAATTAAGGAACTGAAAGAGCGTTGCAATCGTACTCTGAATGGTTCACGTGGAAGATCGTCGTCTAAAGGACTTCGGCAGATTGCAGATGAATATGCACCACGTATCGACGAATTGATGAAGCAAAAGATGGATATTGACGTGTCACAGTTGCAGTCGATGAAGTCAGATATTGAATCCAAGATTGAAGATGTGAACGCCAAAATCAAGGATGCATCAGCGGAACATGACGCATTAGGGCAGAAGATTTTGAACCTTAAATTTGAATTATCCGGCTTGCAAAATAAGGCGAATGAGAGCCTTGACAAGACAAGATCGGAGCTTACACAAAAGCTGTTTGATGCGAATAAGGAACTGATTGCGCAGAAGAATCTGCAAAACGATCGTTTGCGCATGAAAGAGAGCCTTGAAGCGGAATTTAAGCGACATGTTGCTCTTCGTGAGCAATATGCCGAAGAGTGGAAGCGTACCAACGCAGAAACAATCGGAGAAAATGGCACGATCTGTCCTACTTGCCATAGAGAGCTGGAAAATGCAGACGAAATCCGGGAGAGGTACGAAGAGACAAAGAAACAGAGACTTGACAACATTGTTGCAAGTGGGAACTTCGAGAAATCGGAACTTGAACGCTGCAAGGCAGAGATTGAACAGACAGAGAAGCAGATACAGGAACAGGGCAAGAAGGTATCAGATTTACAGGCCGAATATGATTCTCTGAACAATCGTATAGATGGTATGCCGGTGTGTGTTGATATCACGAACACTTCCGAATACAAGAGAGTTAAGTCGGAATTGGGCGAAAAAGAAGCTCTCTATAATAAGGAAGCGATTGGCTCAAATTTGACCGATTCTTTGAAAGAGGAACTTAAAAAACTGCAACATGATCTGTTGGATGTAACGGAAAAAATTGGTAAAGCATCGGTCAATGATTATATTGACAATCAGATATTACAGCTTCGTGAACAGCAGAGAGACACACAGCAGAAGATTGCCGATCAGGAATCAATCCTTGATCTATTGAAGAAACTCGACAGAAAGAAAAATGAGATTCTTTCAGAAAGCGTAAATCAGTATTTGGAGTTCTGCAAAGTGCGGTTATTCAGACCGCTTATCAACGGAGATACAGAAGAGTGTTGCGAGTTCATATATAAGGGAGAACCATATAACCGGAATATGAATCACGGAGCGAAGTTGCTTACAGAGATTGATATTTGTCGGGCATTCCAACGTAAGAATGATGTGGAAATGCCAATCATTATTGACGATACGGAATCCCTGGATGCATGGAGAATACCGGAGATTGACACACAGTTGATTGTTATTCGTAGAACTGACGACAAGGAACTGATTATTAAGGATATGGAGGAATGAGAGTATGAGTAAATTTAAGGCTGGAGACAGAGTGAAGCTTGTGAATCCTATGGAGCTTGGACGGAATTTTTGTGGAAGAACAGGAACTATTGAGTACATCGAAAAGAGCAATCAGGATGACCTTGACTATGCGGTTGAGTTCGACGAAGAATCACCTAAATTCCATGATTGCTTCGGTCATTGCGTGAAGAATCATGGATATTGGTGTAATGACGAAATGATTGATCTTGTAGAACAGGAGCCGAAGAAGGAGTATTACAACGGAAAGATTTTTGTTGTTGATGGTGATTATATTTTTAAGACGGGGCATGTTTATGATGTTGACGACGGTTTGATGCGAATTCCAAGCGGAGCGTTGATCCCAAGCATGGGAACGCCTTTTAAGGATATCGAGGATATTAAAGATTATTTTGTTGGTTCTATAACTGGAAAAAGAAAGAGAACGCATGGATGGTCGTCGCTTACAGTTACAGTAATGGAAGTAAAAGAAGATTAGGAGGGAAAGTAATATGGCAGAGAATACACAGATTGCAAAGGAAAAAGAGACACAGAGCAAGGAACTTATTGCCAAAGACTTCACAGAGGGAATGGTTATTGAAATCAAGCAAAAAGAGAAGTTCGGTCTGACATTCCCGGAGAATTACAACTACACAAATGAACTTATGTCGGCGATGTTGATTTTGCAGGACACAGTAGATATGAATAAGAAGCCTGTCTTGCAGAGCTGTTCGAGAGCAAGCATCGAGAACGCACTTATCAACATGGTAACAGATGGATTGTCGATGAGAAAGAAACAGTGCTATCCGGTTGCATACGCAGGCAAGTTAAGTTGTCAACCATCTGTCTATGGCGCGACTTGCGTTGCTAGAAGATACGGTCTTTTGGATATCGAGGCAGAGGTTATTTATGAAGGAGATACATTTAATTACACGATTGTAAACGGCAAGAAAACAATCACGGAGCATATACAGGAAATTGGAAACATTGATAACGACAAGATAAAGGGTGCGTACGCGATCGCATTTCTGAAAGATGGAACGTCAAAAGTAGAGATTATGACCATCGGGCAGATCAAGACAGCTTGGAAACAGGGATTCGGATATAAAGAGAACGGAAACGGAGTTCATCAGAAGTTTACAGACCAGATGGCAAAGAAAACTGTCAAGAACAGACTGCTTAAGTCAATCAACAATACATATAGTGGCTTTGGGCGAGACGATGATTACGAGGAAATTAGCCACGAAGAAATGGTAGAACAGGATGTTGCTTATGATATTGAACAGAGTGCAAATTCCGTTGACTTTGACGAATCGGTTGTAGATTCAGAAATCGTGAGTGAAGAATCGGCAGAGCCGGAGTTTATGAAGGGAGAGTAAGGATGAGAGTAATTTCACAGGACGGAACAACAGACATCCGATATGAAAATTTTGCTTTTGGAATAACTTTGGATAATTGTATAGTAGCAAGCAGAAACTTAGCAGCAAGTCCACAAGAACTTCTTTGCGGGAAAATGGCAAAATACTCATCGAAGGAAAAAGCACTGAAAGCCATGGAAATTCTTAGAGAAGCATATATCGGTATGCCTATCGTAATGCAGAATGTTGATGTTTCAGAAGATGTTGTAAAGGAATTTGAAAAATTGAAGAAATGCGGTGTGATGATAAGAGCGGACAATCATCCGTCAAAAGTAGAGTTTATTAACAATTCTATATTTCAGTTTCCGCAGGATGAAGAAATCGAGGTGTGAGTATGAAGCTAAAATGTTTAGGTTCATCATCAACCGGAAATTGCTATCTGCTAACTTCCAGCAGTGGAGAAACACTTATACTTGATTGTGGTGTTCCGATTTCCGAAATCAAAAAAGGTTTGAACTGGAATATTAAAAATGTGGTTGGGTGCGTTGTTACGCACCACCACAGAGATCACAGCAAATCTGTTGAAGATTTAATTAACATGGGTATTCCTGTTTTTCAACCATACAAACCTTTGATTATGAATCAATTTTTATCCAACTCTTATTTTACCGTTAGAATATTTGATTTAACGACATCAGATAATAAATGGATTCACACTAACTCAGATGGCAGTGAGTGCCCTTGCTATGGATTTTTAATTGAACATCCAGAGATGGGCAAGATGCTTTATATCACAGATTGTGAGTTTGTTAAGTGGCGTTTTAATGGAATCAACCACATACTTCTTGGAGTTAATTATGACAAAAGCATGGTTGACATGAGTAATCCGGCAAAAGCAAACCATGTACTTAGAGGGCATATGAGCATTGACACGGCTTGCGATTTTGTGAAAGCGAACAATTCAAAGGATTTGCAAAATGTGATTATGTGCCATTTATCGAAGAATAATGCTGATAAGAATTTATTCATTGAGAAGATGAAAAAAACTGTTCCAAATGTGAATGTGGAAGTTGCAGAGCGTAACAGGGAATGGTTGCTACGGAATCCGAATGAATGTCCGTTTTAAGGGAGGAGTATTAAATGAGATTTAGATTGATAACAACGTCAATTATTGATGCAGAACCTATTTTAATAAAATATCCACAGTTAAAGGATAAGGTTGAAATTGTGGATGGCGATGCTTATGTCGAAGTTGAAAGCACAGAAGAACTTATGGAACTTGCAAAACTTTCAGGCGAAATTGTTGTCGGAGAAGATTTTATCGGAACGAAAGAACCGTTTATTGAAATATATGACGGCTACAGAGAATAAAAAGGAGTGACAGCATGAAAGATATTGAAGAAATTAAGAAAGCACTTTCCTACGTGAAGAAAATCGACATAAACACGTACAGCGCAGAAATCGTGGTCGGAAAGTATAAGGGCAGCGTTGTTTTTTCAAACAACGAAAGAAGCTATGAACACGTAAGTTTCTGTCCGTACAACGGACGCTTGCCGGATTGGAATGCAATGTGCGAGTTGAAAGATGCGTTTTTCGATGATGAAGAGGAAGCATATCAGATCATGCCGAAAAAGAGCGAGTACGTCAACATGCTTGAAAATTGTTTGCATCTGTGGAGACCGCACAACGGATTGGAGCTTGGACTTCTTACACGCATTAAGCCGGGCAAGATTATTCAGGACAAGGCGGTGGGATGATGAGCAGATGGAAAGAAAATGATTGTGTCGGATGCCCGCAAGGATGCATTAACTGTGGTAGGCAGTATGACTATTACGTGTTTGAGTGTGACAGATGCGGTGAGACAACAACCGATGCAGAAAAGTTTATTCACGATGGCGATAACGATTATTGCCAAGATTGTTGGTGTGAAAGGAATTATGAAATGGGAATGAAACAGGATGCTATGCAGTGCAAAGCCATTGATGCAGACAATAAAGAATGGGTATATGGTGGCATTGTGATACAGGATTGGAAAGACAATTTTGTATTCATTATCGAGAAATCAGAGGGAGCATGTATGCGGTCTGCAAAGGAGCTTCTCATGGATATGGCGCACATCATTGACAAAGATACGATTTGCCGATGCACCGGATGCAGAGACACCGATGGAGAGCTTATCTATGAACACGATATTTGCGAAGATAAGAACGGCAAGCGGTATGTGTGTCGGTGGATTGCAAGTGCAGCGTGTTTTGAGTTCAAGTGCAAAGAGACAGGCATTTCATACGAAATGACGTATGCAGAAGATTTCATTGTCAAGGGAAATGAATATGATGATTTAACATATTAGAGATGGAGGTATTAAACATGAACAAAGTAATTTTGATGGGCCGATTGACCCGTGACCCGGAAATCAGATACACACAATCTGCGGAGCCTTTAGTAATCGCAAGATATACACTTGCAGTTGATCGCAGATTTCAGAGAAAAGACAATTCCGGGAACGAACAGAACGCAGACTTTATTGGATGCATTGCTTTTGGGAAAAACGCCGAGTTTGCAGAAAAGTATTTGAAGCAGGGTACAAAGATTGCAGTTGTAGGGCGAATTCAGACAGGAAGTTACACGAACAAAGACGGAAATAAGGTGTACACGACAGACGTTGTTGTCGAAGAACACGAATTTTGTGAAAGTAGACAGGGCGGTAATACACAGGATTCGCCGAAACCGATGCCTGCTGATGATGGATTTATGGATATTCCGACAGGATTGACAGGCAATGATTTACCTTTTAAGTAGGAGTTGATGATATGGGGAATAAGCATACAATGACAGACCTTTATCAGATGCAATCGCTTCCTTTGTCAGGAAAAATCAAAATGACAAAGAGAAGAATTGATGAATGGGTCGATCGGTTTGGAGAAGAAGGTGTTTACGTCAGTTTTAGTGGCGGTAAGGATAGTACGGTTTTAGTCGATATTGTACGAAATGTTTGCAATTATAAAGATATTCCACTTGTGTTTGTAGATGTTCCGACACAATATCCAGAGTTAAAGCAGTTTGCACAGACTTTTGATAATCTTGTAATTTTGAAACCTAAAATTTCATTTGCAGAAGTTTGCGAAAAGTATGGATTTCCAATGATTAGTAAGGAAGTGTCAGAATGTGTTTATTACGCAAAAAAATACTTAAAAAGTATTGTTGACAAAATTGAAAGTGAAAACACAATCTTGACAGACAGACAGACAGACAGACAGACGATAATCGGCTCCGCTCAAATGGCAGATATGCTATGCGTAGAACGGAGACTAAACAAAGAGAATTACAAGAAAGTAATGACGGAGATTATCCCTAGTGAGTTGGAAAAAGCATATAGGATAGCAAAAAACAGCGGAGAAAAAATTGATTGCAGAACAAAAATTTTGTTTGGAGAATTAGAGCACAAAGAAAAAGGGGTTGCAACCAATGAGTATTCAAAAATGTACGACAAGTCGCGCTATAAGTTTTTCTTGGATGCACCGTTTGACTTATGCGGAAATGAATGTTGTAAAACGATGAAAAAAGAACCATTGCGGTTATATGCAAGAAAATCGAAAAGAGTCCCGATAACCGCGCAGATGGCAAGTGAAAGTAAATTGCGTACTCAAAGTTGGTTGCAAAGTGGGTGCAACGCTTTTGATAGCAAAAAACCTATGAGCAATCCTATGAGCTTTTGGACGGAACAAGATGTGCTTTTATACATCAAAGAAAACAATCTTCCTATTTGTTCTGTTTATGGCAATGTGGTTACAGATGATGAAGAGACCGGGCAGACTACTCTTGCAGATTTTATGGATATGGAAGAATTTGAATTAGGTAGACCGATTTTACATACTACCGGATGTGATAGAACAGGATGTGTTCTGTGCGGATTTGGCTGCCACTTAGAGAAAGAAAGCAGATTTGAACGATTAAAGCAAACGCATCCTAAATTCCATAACCTTCTGTATGTTCTGAAGAACAACGGCATTACCTACGCGGAAGCTATTGATTGGGTAAATGAACACGGACATTTCAATATTAAATATTAAGTTTTATAAGTGGTGGGCGGTAGGGATAAAGGAGAGTGAAAAATGATTTCAGATGGAATTATTGCAGGTGCAAAAGCCGTATATCCGTCAAGTTTTATATATCGAGGAATCTTTTCTTTTGAATCATTCAGAGAAATTAAAAAGTTTTGCGATGTAAAACCCATGAGAATGTATACGGATGGCACCTGTGACTACATTATTGGATACAGAAAAGAAAGCGAAATTACAGATACTGGCGAACAGAACCAGTACAATCAAGGCGTGGACGACGTTGTACAAGCGATTAAAGACCTTGTGAACGAAAACCCATCGGATTGCTTTGCGCAGATTGTATCTGATTTAGACCAGATAGCAAGCGACTTAAAGGAGTGTGATGCATAGGTGGCTACGAATTTAAGACAGGTGTATGCGATTGAGAAGAAGAACAAAGAACGACTTCTCAAAGTAAATCCTAAGTTGAATGACAAGAGTGGTATATATTTCCTACTTAGAGAGGATGAAAACGGATTCAAGTTTGCTTACATCGGACAGGCGGTACACATAATCAGCAGATTGGCGAGCCATTTATCCGGTTATCAGCAACACATAGATTTAAGTATTAGATCGCACGGATTGTACGATGCAGAGAAGAACCCTTATGGTTGGCGAGTTGAATTTATGAATCTTCCGGCTTCACAACTTGACGAAGCAGAAAAGAAGTATATCAGATTATACGCCGATAAGGGTTATCAGCTTAGAAATATCAGTTTAGGCGGTCAAGGAGAAAATCGTGCAAGCGGTTCAATAGGCGAGAGAAAAGCACCTAAAGGCTATATGCAAGGCATACAGCAAGGCAAAAAGGTTTTAGCTAGGGAATTATCATCTATCGCAGAAAAGCACCTTAAAATCGAATTAAGAGAAGATAAAGCTAATAACAAGGTGTCGCAGAAACAGTATGAGAAATTTATGGATTTATTGAAAGCGGGTGATTCAGAGTGAACTTTACAAAGAGAAATGCTGATAACATAACAGAAGCGATACACGGACTTGATATTTTCACAAAAAATTGGTGCATGAATTGCGCAGAGACCGACAGGCAGAAAGATTTGATATTTAGATGTAAAGAATGCGAGTTTGGTCAAGAATCGGGAGAGTGCTTAATTAAAGTATTTGCAAACGACCACAAACACGATTACCCATTAGAAGATTTTGGAAGTATGGGTATGCACTAACTAAAAATCAAAGAAAGGAATAAGGTTGTCCGGACATAAAACCTAGGTTTCCTTTTGGTAGATTTGAAAATGATAAACGGAGAACTGATTGTAGATAACTTTGCTGGCGGTGGTGGAGCTTCCACCGGAATAGAAATGGCAACTGGGTACAGTGTAGACATTGCAATCAATCACGACCCGGAAGCCATAAAAATGCATAAAGCAAACCATCCAAGAACAAAGCATTATTGCGAGGATGTGTGGCAAGTTGACCCTGTAAAAGCATGCAAAGGGAATCCGGTAGGACTTGCCTGGTTTTCGCCGGACTGCAAACATTTCAGCAAAGCAAAGGGCGGTAAGCCAAAGGACAAGTTTATTCGTGGCTTGGCATGGGTAGCGTGTAGATGGGCTGGACTTGTTCGACCAAGGGTAATTATGTTGGAAAATGTAGAAGAATTTAAGACTTGGGGACCATTAAACAGAGGGCATCATCCGATCAAGAATAAACAGGGTAAAACCTTTGAACGGTTTGTTCAGCAACTTACCGACCTTGGATATGAAGTGCAGTTTCAAGAATTGGTTGCAGCGGACTATGGGGCACCGACTATGCGAAAAAGATTTTTTATGATTGCAAGATGCGACGGAAAGCCTATTATATGGCCGGAACCCACACATGCGCCGGCGGACAGCAAGGACGTAAAGGCTGGATTGCTTAAACCTTATGTCGGAGCATATACGCAATTGGATTTTTCTCTTCCTTGCCCGAGCATATTTGATACGGCAGAGGAAATCAAAAAGAAATATGGAATCCGTGCGGTGCGACCACTTGCACCAAAAACGATGGATCGGATCGCAAGGGGACTGAAAAAATTCGTTTTGGATAATCCGGAACCATTTATTATCCAGTGCAACCACGGTGGCGAGCGCAGACCGAACGACATCCGAGAGCCGATGCCTACAATCACCGGAAAGCATGGTTACGGGATTGTGGAGCCATACATGGTACAGATCGGGCAGACCGGGTTCACAAAGGATCGGAGTAAGGATGTACGGGAACCCCTTACAACGATTGTGAGCAAGAATGAACATTGCCTTATCAGTCCAACTCTGATTCAATATCATTCCGAGACGACACAGGGAGAAGTAAGAGGACAGACGATTAAAGATCCGATTATGACCGTGGATGGTTCGAACCGATACGGATTGGTTACATCATTTTTGAGCAAGTTCTATAAATCGGGAATAGGACAAGACGAGAGAGAGCCGTTACACACGATCACAACATCTGCCGGTCACTTTGGCGAGGTTAGAGCGTTTCTAATCAAATATTATGGAGATTCCACAGGGCAAGACATCGAAAAGCCACTTGATACAGTTACAACCAAGGATAGATTTGGATTGGTGACAATCGAGGGTGTAGATTATCAGATTGTAGACATCGGACTGCGGATGTTGGAACCGAAAGAATTGTATGGATGCCAGGGATTCCCGGATGATTATATTATCGACCATGATTACACCGGCAAGACATATCCACGAAGCGAACAGGTGAGAAGATGCGGTAATGCAGTATGCCCACCGATACCGGCTGCACTTGTAAAGGCTAATTTGCCGGATTTATGCATATCGAAGCGTATGACAAACATGAGGATGCAGCAGGAAGAAACAGGGCAAATGAAATTTGCATAAGGAGATTGTATATGGTAAAACCACTATCACCGTGCATGTGTTGTTCTGATAGGCATATCGGTTGTCACGGTATATGCGACAGATATAAGGCATATACAGATGCACATGAGGAACTTAAAGAGAGTATTCGACAGCAGAAGTTTGTACATAATTCTTTGAAAGATATGCATAAGGAACAATATGAGCGGTACAAGAGAAATCGTCACAAAGAAAATTAGGAGTGTGATTGAAAATGAGCAAAAGCAAAGAGGAACAAGCAAGACGTGAGGGAATGTCTTATGCACTTAGATACGCAAGAGAACACGGTTTAGATGCTTTAGAAGAGGATTTGAAGAAGCGTGGAGCATATAACATACCTGTACGGATTGATGATAAGGCATTGCAGGAGTTTACAGATAACGCAAAGAACATGATGCTTGACACGATTCTGATCCTTGCATCTGTAACGTTGCATGATGAATTTGGGTTCGGTAGAGAGCGATTAAACCGGTTTAAGAAACGATTTAATTTCAAGGCAGAGTGTATCGGCGAGAACTATACCGATTGGAACGATCAGATATCAATATTAAAAGAAGAGTGCGGATTGGAGTATTCAATCCGCATGAATGAAAAGGATGTGAAATTAAAGTGATTATTATTGATTCAAACGTAGTTACAAAGAGCGTTGAAAATTATGGTGCTGATTTACAGACGACAGTATGCATGGAGGAATGTTCGGAGCTTATACAGGCAATTAGCAAGAAGAAGCGTGGCAAGGGCAGCAGAGACAACCTCATTGAAGAAATGGCGGATGTTATGATCTGCATGGAAATTCTGAAACAGGTGTATGGAATATCTGATAATGAAATTCAGAATTATGTGTGTCAGAAACAGAATAGATGTATTGAAAGGATGAAGAGTGATGAATCATAGGAGGTGGAAAAAGTCATATAAGAAGCGGTACGGAATACGACCGATTATCTTTCTCGATAAAAAACGGAAAGATAAGGCTATGGCTATGATACGTGATTATATGTCACAGGTTACGATTTACACACCGGAGAGTCAGTATTATTGGGAACTTGGATGCTACTACAACGAGACTTCGATAGATAGCAAGAAATCAATGCTTAAAGCGTGGGAAGGAGGTGTATAGAATGACAACTTATGAAAGAGTACTCAAGTTTGGTTATGATAATGCGATTAATGATGTAATGAATATGCTGAATGATATAGATTTTGGCGGCGGTACAAAAGAAACGCTTGCTTGCGCAAATGCAACGCTTAATTGCATCAAGGGAGAAGTAGAGAATTTAAGAAGTGGAGGTGTGGTAGATAATGACGATTGATGAATCAATAGAAAGATTTAAAGCCTTGGCAGAAAAGGGGCATATTATATTTTCAAGAGACCCTGATATTGCTGAAAAATTAAACAAAGAATATAGGCAAGTTGCAGAATGGCTGGAAGAACTGAAAGCATACAGAGAACAGCATCAGGCATTGTGTGATGCATACGATGTAAACACAGTTGAAGATATTTACGATAAGGCGATTGACGATTTTATCAAAGCTGTAGATAAACATTGTGGATATTACGCCGGAGAATGCAAGAATCTTACGCGTGATGATCTTCTTAAAATTGCAGAAGATTTGAAAAATACATAGAAATCTTTGAGGAGTGATGATTTTATGGGAAACTTTGTAAAGATAGATCGAAAGATTCTTGAATGGGAATGGTGGGATGATTTCAACACATTTAGATTGTTTTTCTACATGCTTGTGTCTGCATATTGGAAGGATGGGTACTATAAAGGAGAACTGATCGAGCGTGGTTCTTTCCCATCTTCCATATCGAAATTGGCATCTGAAACAGGCTTAACAGACAATGAAATTCGCAGCGCACTAAAACACCTTAAAAGCACAGGAGAAATCACAAGCAAAGCACATAGTAAATATAGCGTATTTACTATAAAAAACTACAATTTGTATCAATCAGATAACAAGCAAAAATGCGATGAAACCACAAGCACTGATGAAATCAAAATGCAATCAGATAACGAACAGATAACAAACCTTCCTATTATAAAAGAAGTAAAGAATAAAAGAAGTAAAGAATATAAGAATAATATAGGGGCGAAAACGACACATTATGATGATCCCGATCTTAATTCTGCATTCGCTGAATTTTTGGATATGCGTAAGAAGATTAAAAAGCCGATTGCTACGAAACAGGCACTTACGCGTATGAAAAATAAAATTGAAAGATTGTCCGGCGGAGATACCAGATTAGCGATTAAGATTCTGAATCAGTCGGTAGATCATTGTTGGTCGGATGTATATGGACTTAAAAATGATTATAGCAGCAGACATATATCCGAAGATGCAAAGTCTAAATCCGTAACCGATATGCAGTTAGATTCGCTTGCAGAACGTCAAAAACAGAGCGTTCCGATTATGAGCGATGAAGAAATAAATAAAATGTTTGAAGAGGAGTGATGATATGGAGAGATTAACGAAGAAAAATGACAGTGGAGGTCACTACTATCCGAAATGCTTTGAAAAGTGTAACGGATTGGGGGCGAGTAGCGAATGTGATGACTGTGAGATTATGACAAGTGTTTGCGAGAAGCTTGGAGATTATGAGGACTTAGAGGAGCAGGGCAGACTTGTTATTCTGCCTTGCAAATATGTGTATTTCATTGTTGATATCAACAATCCTAAGTATGCAGCGGTTATGAAAAGACCTATAAGGGAACTTGCGATATATGAAATTGATGGCATTGACAAGAGCGGTTGCAAATATTTTTCCACAAAAGAAAAAGCCAAAGCAAAACTGAAAGAATTGAGAGGTGAGAATGAATGACCATAAATATAGTGAAACCTAACATGCTTTGTCTGGAATACAGGCAAGAAAAAGAAGATAAGGACTATGGTTCATGTTTGTGGGCGAGATTTACATTTAATCTTGATCGGTACGAACTCACCATCACTTCTGATTGTGGCAATTACGGATATAAATGGGTAGAAACACCGAAAAGTGAGAGTTTCCTTGAACTTATGGCGAGGTGTGATGAGGGGTATATCCTAGATAAAATATATGGAAGTCCTGATGTTTTTGACTATGAAGAAACCAAAAAAATATTTTATGAATATGCAGACGATGATAGCGAAAAGAAAGAACTTGATCGAATATTTGAGGAAATAGAATGGTGTGGTTATCCACATACAGATGATGAATTTATAAGAGTATTTGAAGAAGAGAGCAGTTACGACAATGTATGGGAATATATTCAATATTCTTATCCAGCAAATGTGTTAAAAATTGTTTCTGTTTTTGATGAATGTATCAGACAAAAGATAGAAGAAATTATTAAGAATTGAGAGGTGGAGAATATGAGTGATATTGGAAAAGCAAAGTCACAGACCAAAGCCGACAGAATAAGGAATATGTCGGATGAAGAGTTAGCAGAGTTTTTAGATATTGTCGGAGAAGATGGTATTTCCTCACAGTATGCGGACATTCCGTGCGATTGTTGCTGTGAAAAAACGGAATGTTCTAAATGCTGGAAAGAATGGCTTCAGTCAGAAGCAGAATAGGAGAGAACATGGAAGATAGATATTTATTTAAAGCGAAGAGAATTGACAATGGAGAATGGGTTACAGGACAGTATGTAAAAGGTTTAGATATGTACGGCAAAGAAGTTCATCTAATATTTGAACCTACCACGATATTTTATTCTAGTAGCGAAACAGACGGGTGGAGCGAAATAGACCCATCCACAATCTGCCAATGCACAGGCTTGAAAGATAAGAACGGCAAGCTGATTTGGGAAAATGATATTGTTGACTTATTAGGGCATAAAGGGACTATCAAGTTTGAATGTGGCAGTTTTGGAATTGGATATCGAAAAAATATTGATTGGGAAGAAATGCAAGCCAATATTATGCGTGTTACAGGGTGTGAAAACATTTTATATGCTTGTGAAAACGATAATTATATATCATTGTGGGAAATCTATTGGAATTTTAATGATGAGGATGATTCGGTAAACACAGTAGAAGTTACCGGCAACATTTTTGACAATAAAGAGTTATTAGAAAGCGAGGGATAATATGATAGAGAGTGAAGCAGTAGAAAAACTGAAAAATATGCGACTGTTTATGCAAATTGAGGACAAGAACAACGATTGCAAATTTACAGAAGATGATTACAAAGCTAACGAAATGGCAATACAGGCACTTGAAAAGCAGATACCGAAGAAACCGATATATATCGCAAATTTAGGTTATGCGGCATTATGGCTATGTCCAGTGTGTGAAAGAAGAATAGTTAGAAGCGATTTAAAGTACTGCCACCAGTGTGGTCAAAAGTTAGATTGGAGTGATGAAAATGAGATTGATTGACGCAGATAATTTAATCAAAGATTTAAGCTATTTATATACAAAAAATCGTATTCCTGTTGATATGAGAGCAAAAAAAACATTATCAACAATTATGGAACAGCCGACAGCTTATGACACAGATAAGATTGTAGATCGGTTAAAGGAATCATCATATGAACGGTTCGGGAATGACGGCATGGGAGGAGAACTTGTAGTTAATTTGGATGATGCGATCGAGATTATAAAGGGCGGTGGAGAAAATGAATGATTTAATTACTCGAAAATCTATAATGAGACTTTTGCGCGACTTACGTATTGATAATATGCAAGTCAATGGCAAAAGCATTTTGACGCATATAAGAGAAATTCCAACAGCAATCAACGTAAATCGAGTAATCGGAAATTTGAACGCAGAAGCAGATATATCCTGTGAAAACTTTGATAAATACGCAAGAGAAGTTGCTATTTCCGAAAATGAAAATACGTTTTCAGCAGGACTTATCAGAGCGGTAGAAATTATAAGGGAGTGTGAATCAGATGGGAATGGTTGATGAATTACGACGGATGCGAGTAGAAAGTGCAAACAGAAATTTCAAACCGAACTATAAATGCCCCGTCTGCAAAGACACACACATTGTAATTGTTAGGGATGAAGATGGTAGATCGGTAGCAAGAGATTGTGATTGCATGGCACAAACCGTATATCGTAGATTGATGAAAGCAAGCGGTATTGATGCGGAAGATGTGAATGTTCGATTTAATGATTTTCAGACATTTAGTGAACCAGAATTGCAGATTGCGAAAGCAACCGCTGCTAAGTATTGCAAGGATTTGCCGATGCAACGATATCAGAAAAATAACAGTTTATTACTTACCGGACTTCCGGGAAGAGGAAAGACAATGTTAGGCTTTTGCGTTGCTAACCAGCTTATCAAGAATGGTACACCTGTTCAGTATGTGAGCTACCGGGATGCAATTACACGTTTGAAACAGAATATTACAGATAACGTGGAATATTCAGAAGAGATAAACCGCATGAAGAATGTGAGTGTTCTGTTCATTGACGATTTATTCAAGGGTAGAAGCACAGACAGCGATAAAAATATCATGTACGAGCTTATCAATCACAGATACTTGAAGCGGTTACCTATGATCGTTTCGACAGAGAAATATCCGAAGGATTTACTTGATGTGGATGAAGCAATCGGTAGCAGAATCATTGAGATGTCTAAGGGGTATGTGGTTGAGTTCAAAGAAAGTGGCAATTACAGATTGAGGTAGTATTTATGGATGATGATTAAGAAAGGAGTTTTGAAGATGGCGAGAAAAAAAGGATTTGGAGTAAGCCCAATCACAAACAAAATTTTTTATGGAACGCAAGACACAGAAAAACAGATGTGGGTTGGCGATAAAACAGATGTTACAAATGATGTTATAGCTGCTGTATATGAATGGTTTATGGGTAACATGGAAGATGAACACGGAAAGCGTACAGAGTATCGAATCACATACCCGGATACCGATTATGAATTAGTTATGCGGAAGAAAGAGTAAAAATTCAGAGAAAGGAGGCAGATAGATTTGTCCGGACATAAATCGCGATTTGCTATCCTTAAAAACTATGAGTAGTACATATCATAAAAATATTGCAGAGGGAAGATGCGGCCAATGTGGGAAAATCAATGATCGTCCCAATAAAGCAGTGTGTTCTGAATGTGCAAAAAAAGACGTTATATATCAAACGGAGACACGAAATTGGTATAGAAATCATGGATATTGCCCTAAATGTAAAAAAAATAAGCTCATGGGGCAAGAAAAAACATGCGTTGAATGCAGAGCAAAGAATGCAGAAAAGGCAGAATTAAAAAGAGAATTAGACAGGGAATCGTATAACAATTCTATATCTTCCTATCATAAATCTCTTTATGACAGGAGAAAAGAACAGGGTTTATGCCCTGTTTGTGGTAAAACAAATAAAGAAAAAAGATACGTTACATGTAATAATTGCCGGAATAAAAAGAACAGCAGGACAAAACCTAAAACATTAAGAGATGAAAGAGAGAAAGGCGGATTGTGCATTTGGTGCGACCGACCTGTTAAAGACGGATATAAAATTTGCGAAATTCACTATCAGATGAATTGCGAAAAAGCAAAGAAAGCAAACAGAGACTATCTAAGAAAGAGTAACAAGGCATTATTTATTAAATATTAAAGGAGAAATGGCTTATGAAGTTTAGTAGACTTACTAAGCCGGAAATTGAGGGGATTCTTACTAAAGCAAACTTTACGGACGAAGAAGAACAGATTTTTAGAATGTTGTGTCGGGGAAGCACAATATCGGAAATAGCATATAGGATGTCTATATGCGACAGGACAGTAAACAGGAAAATTAGTTGCATACGAGACAAGATATCTCGTGTTGAAGGAGATGGTGATAAATGGTTATAGTAACCATCGAGGGTAAGGAGATTGATGTTGAAAATATTGAATTGCCAGATGAAGTGTTAAGGATGATTGCAGAAGCGATTGACAGTAAATAAAGAATGAACTAAAATGTGTCGCAAGTGTAGTAATGCGGCACATTTTTGATAGGAGGTATAAAAAATGGAATGTGTTGCATACATGCGTGTCTCGACAGAAAAACAGGCAGAAGAAGGAAACGGACTTGAAAGCCAAAAGCGAGACATAGAATTGTATTGTAGAAAAAACGAATTGATTATTTCTGATTGGTACATTGATGACGGATATACCGGTGCTAATATGAATAGGCCGGAGTTGCAAAGGCTAATAAACGATTGCGGCAGAAAACGTGTGAAATGTGTTGTCGCATTCAAACTTGATAGATTGTCAAGAAGTATGGTTGACGGAATATACATGATTGAAAGAGTTTTTCAACCCAACAACGTGCAATTTAAGTGCGTTCACGATTCAATATCTTATGACAGTCCGATGGAGCAGGCATATACTCAAATGATGGCTGTATTTGCACAGCTTGATAAGAATACTATGATGCTTCGTATGCGTGGAGGAATGCTGGAACGTGTCAAACAAGGGTATTGGATGGGTGGAGGGAATACGCCTTATTGTTATACATACAGCAAAGAAAAAGGCATATTGATACCAATTCCGGAACGAGCAGAACAAGCGAACAAGGCTATTGATTTGTTTATCGCCGGAAATTCCGATGTAGCGATTCAAAGAATTTTAGGATATACAAGCGAATTGGTTGTAAGAAGCATATTGACAGGTGTTGTAAACATAGGGATGATTCCGTATAAAGGGAACATATACCAAGGACTTCACGAACCTATTTTTGATAAAGATAAGTTTGAGATGGCACAGCAAATAAGAAAATCAAGAAGAAGCAAAAAATCTTATTGCCAAAACCTTACTCCCAATATGCTTACAGGTCTGTGCTATTGTGGAGTTTGCGGTTGCAAGATGCGTTATCAAAAATGGACGAATGGAGTTAGAAAGATTTATTGCTGCTCACGGAATAAGGATTTGTACTATCTTCCGAACTTTAACAACGATTGCGATAACTCTATAGAATGGGCGGATAATATCGAGAATATTGTTGAATCGGAAATGCTGAAAATATCTGTAAATCTGTCAAAATATAAGCCAAAAGAAAAAGAAAACAAGATAGACATAATGCAGTCGCAGTTAGATAAGGAAAAATCAAAATTGAAACGGCTGTATGAATTATACGCCGACGGAAACGATACAGTCTTAGATATGATAAAAGATCAGGAATCAAAAGTAAAAAACCTCGACGATTCAATCAAGGAAGAACAAAAGTCCGGAGACAACAATCCGAAAAAGCAATTTGTTTACGAGAATATTAAAAAACTTGCCGATGTTTGGGACGACATCGACAAGCCAGCTAAAAACAAGATATTAAAGACTATAATAGACAAGATAATTATAGTCAACGGAAATGTGGAAATTCAATTAAAGAATTTTTAGCACCTACTATACGCCGTGGGTACAGCGTAGGTACTGAATTTGACATCCAGTGTCTGATCGAAATTATCCAGTGCTTTGATCAGCCCGATGCAGCCGACCTGAAAAAGGTCATCGGAGCTTTCGATGTTGTTGCCGGAGAACCGTTGGATCACACTCAGAACAAGTCGGAGGTTTCCACGGATAAATTCTTCTCTGGCACTTTTATCCCCTGCGTTCATGCGGGCGAAGAGTGCCCGCTTTTCATCCTCAGAAAGCAGTGGGAGCTTGCTTGTGTTGACTCCACAGATTACTACTTTATTTCCAGCCATAATTTCGTATCTCCTGTAATCCTTTTGTTCACTACTAGAAAGGATTTACAAATCTGTGGAAAGCTATACAATTTTTGGTTTCCAGTTTCTGGCTATATGGCAAAGAATCTGTAAAAAATACCAATTTTGCATAAATACCTGCCAATTTTGCACAAGTGTAAAAAACACCATTTTTATGTGCTATGATACGAACAATGGGTAATACCAGAAACAAAAATAAAAAGCTGAGAGGAGAGAAGCGTATGCAAAAATGGAAAGTTTGCAAGAAGTTGATGGCGGTCATACTGACGCTCTGTATGGTGCTGCCGTTGATTTCAAACCAGTACCTGGTTGTACGGGCGGAAGAGACCGGAACCGGGACAACGACATCCTATATGGATGTAGATGATTTACAAATTGGAACGAACAAGGTGAGGTGGGAAAAGGAAACGGTTTCATACCCTATTTCAAATTCTGAAACTTCTACATGGACAGGAAAGGTGTTGCATATAGACAAATTAGATGATGAAAGTTATACTTTGAAATTTAAGTATGATGGGGATACTTCAAATCTTGTTTATGAGGTAGACATGTATAGTTATGAAAATGGTTGCATGATTCCACATGGTTCCATCATGGTAATAGGACTTGGCAGTGATGAAGGGTATTGCTATCTGCAAGGTGGATATGAATATTGGATAAATATTAGGAATGATCTTTATTCTGAAGATCAGACGGAAGAAAATGATATTACAGTAGAATTGCAAAAAAACACGCAATATGAAGAAAGTGACATTACAGAAGTTACTGGTGCATTAGAAGAAAACATAAAAGTAACCGATTATATGCTTGGAAGCTTTAAGGGAACAGAGATTAACGGAAAAATGTACAAGATTACATTAAGTCCAGATACTAAAGTAAAAATACAGGCATTTGGTTTTGATGATGATGCACTGAGCATTAATGTATTAAAGAAAAATGACAATCAATTGGAATATGCAGGCATACAAGACAATTATTTGGAAAATTTAACTGATCAGGAAGCAACTTATTATATCTATTCAGGATATTATGGATGTATGCAGGAATTTAGAGTTGTATTTGGAGAAATAATAAAACAAACTACGCCAATTGATATTGACAAAGCTACAGTTACAGATATTAAGGTAGGTGAAAATTTTACTCTTAGTAAAGAAGAAAAACAGCGATTGAAATATGATTATTTGCAATATCGAGATACAACAAAGGATGCGTCGACTATAACAACAGAAAAAAAGGAGGCACATTGGGCAAGATTGTGTGTTCCGGAAGGGTGTGTATATGAAGTAATTATTCCAAAAGGTAATATTACTATGATGAAATATGATTCAAATTGGAATGTATATGAAAGATTAAATCTTGAATATGGAAATTCTGGGGATTATTGGGAAGCTACAGAGGGAACATATTATTTTTATAGTACGAACGACAATGAAGCTAATATTTCCGTTACCGAACTTTCGGATGTGTCAACAATAAAAGAAAATGCCGTTGAGATTACAGAAGAAAATGTAAAAAATGGTCAGGTTGAGCATGAAAATGGTTCAAAGTTTTATAAGTATTGTTCAGCAATGCTGGATGGAAAGGCAAATTATCAGGCATCGCTTGGAGTTTTATATAAAATTACGGTTCCTGCAGGAGCGATATATGTAGTTGATGGAACAGTTGGTTATGCAATTGTGTATGACAGTGAGTTTAATTATGTAACCAATAATGGAAAAATGGAGAACACATCAAATGAAGCGAAGTCTTATTATGTATGGAAAGTAACTCATTCATATGATGAGAATGCCAATATGCAGATTAAGACGATCACTTCAAAATTGGCTGAAGAAAAAACAAATGCCACTTTGTTACAAGTTGGAACATCTGAAACATATCAATACGATGATTCTGATGACACATATATAAGCATGCTGGCTTACAATTATGGGGAAAGTACATATGTAATAGAGAATGCTAAGGTGTACGCGGTTGATCCAGGAATTTATACATTAAATGTGAAATCAGATAATCCAGATGTAAATGCAAAATTATATCTTTTTGAAACAGATGATTTGCATGTACATACAGGGGATTTGCTAGATTATGAATCAGGTTATAGTACAAAACTGAATTTGAGTGAGGAAAAAAATGTTCCAATCAAATTGTTGAACAAAGGATATCTTGTGATTTCAGGAGATGCAAGTCATCTGGATTCATCAATCGTACTTACTTTAAATAAGGACGAGGATAATCGCCTGTCTCAAAAGACAGATGAAATTTGTGAAATTTATAATGGAGAAAATGAGTGTATTAGTGAGCATGATATATATACGGTTGTAACTGCAGGAGACGGGTATAACATTTACAATCAGTTATCTGGAGTATGGTATAAGTATAATTTGGATGCCTATACAGAGGTTGAAATTACAGTTCCATTAAGCGGAGAAATGTATGTGTATTCAAATCCAGAAGAACCAGCAATTAGATATATTGAAACATATGGAGGAAGTTATACATATAAATATAAAAATGAAGAAATGACACCATGTGAATTGTATATATGTGTACAGCAAAATCCGAGTTATACGCCAGCGGTAAATGTTATTACCGTGGATGCATATAGCTTGGCTGGCGATATTACTCTGAAACAAAGTCAGGCAACAGAACTCAAGCCGGGGAGCTTTACAACATCGAAAGATGGGGTTGACTGGGTAATGATGCCAGATGATTATGACGAGAATGGATATATAAATGAAGTACGTTCAAGGGGAAAATTGTATAAGCTTTCAGTAGATTCAAAAAGCAAAGTTGATATTAAATATGATGATTCGGATTTATCGGTATTTGACGATTTATTAGAACTTCCTTTTGCAAGAGGAAATAAAGAGGTTGTATTTAACAATTTGTCAAAGGACACGAAGGTCTATTATATTTGGATCACCGGAGAGAATGACGATGTAACAGGAACAGTTGAAATAACGCCTTTGGAGAAAAGAGAAAATGGAAATAAAATAGAAACAACAATTCCGTCAACAGGGACAACGACTGTTACAATCGAAGAGGATAAGAACTCAAACGAAGCAACAATAAAGACTTCATCTACAGAGGATAAGGGTATTTCTTCAGAAGCAATCGAGGAAAGTATAAAAATAGCAAATCAGTACAATTCGGATAACGAAGGTGAGACAAAGATAACAAGCATTCAGACTTCTTATACAGATGGTGCGCAGGCAACCGTATCTTCAGATGTATTGAACAGCTTGAAGGATGCAGAAGTTTCTCTGGAGGTCAGCAAGAAAGCATCGGACGGAACGATAGAATATACATGGAGCTTTGATGCAGACTCCCTGAAGGAAACGGATGTCACAAGTGGCGTGAATACGAAGCTGGAAGTGTTTGAGGATGCAGAAGGCTATGAGGATCAGAAGGTAGTCGATGAATTGACTGATCCAGATGCAACGAAGTGTGTAGTGGCATTTGCACATGATGGTAAACTTCCAAAGAATACGAAGGTAACAATCGCAGTTGGCGACCAGTATGCAGATGGAACTACGGTTTATTACTACCATATCAACAAAGAGACAAATGTATTAGAGCCAATCGACAGTGTTGTAGTAAAGGATGGAATGGTTACATTGGTACTTAGCCATTGCTCTGATTATGTAATATGCGACAAGAAGGTTTGTAAGCATGAGAAAACAGAAGTCAGAAACGCAAAGGAAGCAAGCTGTACAGAAGCAGGATATACCGGTGATACTTATTGTGTGGACTGTGACACGAAGCTTGCAACAGGTGAAGTAATCGCTAAGAAAGATCACACATCCAGCGACTGGATCGTAGATAAGACAGCAACCGTCGATGCAGAGGGAAGCAGACATAAGGAATGTACCGTCTGCAAGACAGTTCTTGCAAAGGAAGCAATCGCAAAGCTTCCAGCACCAACACCGACGCCAGAACCAGTTGTAATACCGGATGTGACAATCCGTTACACAACCCATGTACAGACCTTTGGCTGGCAGGGCGACGAGAACAATGCAAGCAAGTGGTTTGTAAATGGTAAGATGGCTGGTACAAGTGGCAAGGCAAAGAGACTGGAAGGCATCAAGATCCGTGTTTACGGAAATGACAACCTTGGAATCCAGTACACAACCCATTGCCAGAGCTACGGCTGGTTGCCTTGGTCCGCAAATGGTGAGATGAACGGAACTGAGGGTGAAGCAAAGCGATTAGAGGCAATCAAGATCCAGCTTACAGGCGCAGATAAGGATAAGTACGATGTTTATTACAGAGTGCATGCACAGTCATATGGCTGGCTTGGCTGGGCGAAGAATGGCGCACCATCTGGAACTGCAGGTTATGCAAAGAGACTGGAAGGTATCCAGATCGTGGTAGTGAAGAAGGGCGCAGCTGTACCGGGTGTCAACTACGCAGGTGTTAACGCAGCATCTGGCGTACATCAGGCAAAGAGTTATATTGCAAAGGCTGGTTCTTCTCCAGTGGTTGGCAATCAGGCAACTTCAAATACAAATCCAAGTGTGGCTGGAGAGGCAAATGTCAATGTTGCATACCGCACACACGTACAGACCTTTGGCTGGCAGGGATGGAAGTATAACGGACAGATGAGTGGTACTTCCGGACAGGCAAAGAGACTCGAAGGTATCAACATCAAGCTTACAAATAAGCCATACAGTGGAAGCATTGTTTACACAACCCATGTACAGACTTACGGCTGGCAGGGAAATGAAAACAATCCAAATACTTGGAGGCGCGATGGAGATATGTCTGGTACAAGTGGAGAGGCGAAGCGTCTCGAAGCAATCCGTATTGCACTGACTGGCGAGATGGCAGAGCATTACGATGTATATTACCGTGTACATGCACAGAGCTTTGGCTGGCTTGGCTGGGCAAAGAACGGCGAAGCAGCAGGAACCGCAGGACTTGCGAAGAGACTGGAAGGAATCCAGATCGTGCTTGTACCAAAGGGTGGTAATGCACCAGCGAGAAGCTATCAGGGTATCACCAGTGTGAAAACACAGGCATATATCAAAAAATAAGCAGTAAAAACAGGGCTTCGGGGAGTGAAATCCCCGGAGCTTTTTTTGTCTAAAATATTGAAAGTAAGGGAAGAATGTGCTAAAATACCTAAGTTTGTTGTAGTTGAGTATGTATATAGAGATGAGGAAAGAGATATGCAGATTACAAGAGAAGATGTAAGAAACGTAGCAATTATCGCCCATGTCGATCATGGTAAGACAACCCTCGTGGACGAACTGTTGAAGCAGAGTGGTGTATTCCGTGACAATCAGGAAGTCGCAGAGCGTGTCATGGATTCGAATGACATCGAGCGTGAGAGAGGTATCACAATCCTTTCTAAGAACACCGCAGTTACTTATAAGAATACAAAGATCAACATCATTGATACGCCGGGTCATGCTGATTTCGGTGGCGAGGTAGAGCGTGTCTTAAAGATGGTAAATGGCGTTATCCTCGTGGTAGATGCATTTGAAGGTGCGATGCCACAGACGAAGTTCGTGCTCAAAAAAGCACTGGAACTGGATCTGAACGTAATCGTGTGTATCAATAAAATCGATCGTCCGGAGGCAAGACCGGCAGAAGTAGAAGAGGAAGTATTGGAGCTTTTATTAGAGCTTGATGCAAATGAGAAGCAGCTTGACTGCCCATTTGTTTACGCATCCGCAAAGGCAGGTATTGCATCCCTTTCACCAGATGAGCCGGGTACAGATATGCAGCCATTGTTCGAGACGATCCTGAAATATATTCCGGCACCAACCGGTGATCCAGATGCAGGTACACAGATTCTGATCAGTACGATTGATTATAATGAGTATGTTGGCCGTATTGGTGTAGGTAAGGTGGATAATGGTACGATCAAGCTGAATCAGGATGCAATCATCGTAAACCATCATGAGCCTGACAAGTACCGCAAGGTAAAGATTGGTAAGTTATATGAGTTTGAAGGCCTGAACAAGGTGGAAGTGAACGAGGCAGGTATCGGCTCGATCGTAGCGATTTCCGGTATTTCAGATATCCACATCGGTGATACAATCTGTTCACCGGATGATCCGGAACCAATTCCGTTCCAGAAGATTTCTGAGCCTACGATCGCCATGCATTTCATGGTAAATGATTCACCGCTCGCAGGTAAGGAAGGAAAGTTCGTTACTTCCCGTCATCTGCGTGACCGTCTGTTCCGTGAGTTAAATACTGATGTTTCTCTGCGTGTGGAAGAGACAGACACGACTGAGAGCTTTAAGGTATCTGGACGTGGTGAGCTGCATCTGTCTGTATTGATCGAGAACATGCGTCGTGAGGGCTATGAGTTCGCAGTAAGTAAGGCAGAGGTTATCTATAAGGAAGATGAGAAGGGCAAAAAGTTAGAGCCGTTCGAGATTGCAGTCATTGATGTGCCAGATGAATTCTCCGGTACCGTTATCAATATGCTGAATCAGCGTAAGGGTGAGCTGCAGGGTATGGCACCAACTGGAAATGGTACAACGAGACTGGAGTTCTCAATTCCATCCCGTGGACTGATTGGTTTCCGTGGTGATTTCATGACCGCTACCAAGGGAAATGGTATCATCAATACGATGTTTGATGGTTATCAGCCATACAAGGGCGATATGAATTACAGAAGTCAGGGTTCTCTGATCGCGTTTGAGTCAGGAGAGAGTATCACATATGGTCTGTTCAATGCACAGGAGCGTGGAACACTCTTTATCGGACCGGGCGAGCAGGTCTACGGCGGTATGGTCGTTGGACAGTGCGGTAAGGCAGAGGATATCGAAGTAAATGTCTGCAAGAAGAAGCAGCTTACGAATACACGTGCATCCGGTTCCGATGATGCGCTGAAGCTGACACCTCCAAAGATCCTTTCTCTGGAGCAGGCACTGGATTTCATTGATACTGACGAGCTTCTGGAGATCACACCGAAGTCCATCCGTATCCGTAAGAAGATTCTGGATCCAACACTTCGTATGCGTGCAAAGCGTGCAATGCAGTCGAATTAATCTGTCGAAAACCATCATATTAAAAAACAATGTGAGAAATCCGTTAAATTTGTGCAAAATTGACGGATTTCTCTTTATTTTTTGTGGAAGATTTATGCGCGGTGTGATAAAATAAAAAAGACGGAGCGGAATACATAGGAGATGTGTATTTTGCTGAAAAATAACAGGAGGAGGTTACTATGGGTTTAACAATATGGCTGATTATAACTGTGATACTGATCGTGGTTGAGATCATTACACTCGGACTTACGTCCATATGGTTCGCAGGCGGTGCATTTGTGGCAGGACTGATCTCGCTGACCGGTGCACACTGGTTGGTGCAGCTTCTTGTGTTTGCGGTTGTGTCGACGTTGCTTTTTGTGTTTACCCGGCCATTTGCGGCGAAGCATCTGATGAAGAATGTGGAGAAGACGAATGTAGACAGTCTGATTGGAAAAGAAGGAATCGTCAAGCAGGAGATCAACAATCTGGAGGCACAGGGTGTTGTGAAGCTTTCGGGCATGGAATGGTCTGCACGTTCCGCAGATGATTCGAAGATTGCTGCGGGAGAGAAGGTTCTCGTGCAGAGCATCGACGGCGTGAAGCTCATCGTGACGAAGAGCACACAGGCATAGGATAGTATAGAAGAGTTGATTGAAAAAGGGAGGCAGAAAGATGAATGGAGCACAGATATTAGGTATTTTTCTTGTAATTTTGGTTGTTGTAGTGATTTGCAGTTCTATACGTGTTGTACCACAGGCACATGCATATGTCATTGAGCGTCTGGGAACATACAATACGACATGGTCAGCAGGTCTGCATTTGAAGACGCCTTTGATTGATAAGGTAGCACACCGCATTTCTATGAAAGAGCAGGTTGTTGATTTTGCACCACAGCCGGTAATCACAAAAGATAATGTTACGATGCGGATTGATACAGTCGTATTCTTCCAGATCACAGATCCGAAGTTGTTTGCATATGGTGTGGAAAAGCCAATCATGGCGATTGAAAATCTGACAGCAACAACGCTTCGAAATATCATTGGTGAGCTGGAACTTGACCAGACTCTGACATCGAGGGAGACGATCAATACAAAGATGCGTGCGACTTTGGACGAGGCGACAGATCCTTGGGGTATCAAGGTCAACCGTGTCGAGCTGAAGAATATCATTCCACCGGCAGCTATTCAGGATGCGATGGAAAAACAGATGAAGGCAGAGCGTGAGAGACGTGAACAGATCCTGATTGCAGAAGGTGAGAAGAAGTCCGCAATTCTTCGCGCAGAAGGACAGAAGGAGTCTCTGATTCTTTCCGCAGAGGCAGAAAAGCAGTCCGCAATTCTGCGTGCAGAGGCGACAAAGGAAGCAACCATCCGCCGTGCCGAAGGTGAGGCAGAAGCAATCCTGAAAGTACAGCAGGCAAACGCAGATGGTATCAAGTTCCTGAATGAAGCTGCACCAGATCAGGCGGTTCTTACATTGAAGAGTCTTGAGGCATTTGCCAAGGCAGCAGACGGAAAAGCAACGAAGCTGATTATTCCGAGTGAGATTTCCGGTATTGCAGGGCTTGCGTCTTCCCTGACAGAGATTGTGACGAAAAATAGTGAGTCGTAGACAGGAGGAAGTTTTGAATGAGTGATAAGGCATCTGCACAACAGGATTTACTAAAGGAGCTATACAACTACAGTGCAACTATCATTCCCGGAACGGAGACACTGATTGCAGAACTCAGACACAACCGGCAGTCCGATACGGACGAGCTGTTCAATCTGGTGATTCAGGGAATCAACTGGGAGATCGAAGTGTTTAATAACTGTGAGGATCTGATTAACCGGGATGAACAAAGAATTGACAAAGGCAGGATGGCGTCCGCAGTCGGACGCCTCGGCAAAGTGCTGCAGGAAAAGGATGATATCAAGCTTGCAGCGTCTCTGGAGGTGGACTTTTTACCGTTCTTAAAGGCGATGAAACGTGTTGCAGAGACGATGAATGTGTAAAAAATGTAAAATTTAGTATTATTTACCATTCCAATGAGCTTTTTTAAGAAAAAATTATAAAAATTGCCTAAAAGTGTTTCACTTTTTTAGGTTTAATGCTATAATACAAACATATTATGCTAAAAGGGGTGACATTATGATTAAAAAAGAAATGATAGCTATGCTTTTAGCAGGCGGACAGGGGAGTCGTCTGGGCGTTTTGACTTCTAAGCTTGCTAAGCCGGCGGTTGCATTTGGTGGAAAATACAAGATTATCGATTTCCCACTCAGCAACTGTATTAATTCGGGGGTTGATACTGTCGGCGTGTTGACACAGTATAGACCACTCCGGCTCAATCAGCACATCGGTATCGGTATCCCATGGGATCTGGATCGAAGTATTGGTGGTGTAACCGTACTTCCTCCATACGAGAAGAGTGCAAACAGCCAGTGGTATACAGGTACTGCGAACGCAATCTATCAGAATCTTGAGTATATTGACTACTACAATCCAGACTATGTACTGATTCTCTCCGGAGATCATATCTATAAGATGGATTATGAGGCGATGCTTGACTATCACAAGACAAGCAAGGCCGATATCACATTGGCAACCTATCAGGTACCAATGGAGGAAGCAAGCCGTTTCGGTGTTGTTATCACAGACGATACCGGATGTATTCAGGAGTTTGAAGAAAAACCGGAGCATCCACGCAGCAACAAAGCGTCTATGGGTATTTACATATTTAACTGGAAGGTGCTTCGTGAGGCTTTGACAGCACTGAAAGATCAGCCATCCTGTGACTTTGGTAAGCATATCATTCCATACTGCCATGAGCGTGGAAGTAAGATCTGTGCTTACGAGTACAAGGGCTATTGGAAGGATGTAGGAACACTTGGTTCTTACTGGGAAGCAAATATGGAGCTCGTTGATATTATTCCAGAGTTCAATCTCTACGAGGAGTTCTGGAGAATTTACACAAAGAGCGATCAGCTTCCACCACAGTACATTGATCCGGAAGGATCTGTGACAGAGAGTATCGTTGGTGAGGCAACGGAAGTTTACGGTACTGTACAGCATTCCGTTATCGGTTCCGGCGTTACGATCGGAAAGGGCGCTGTAATCAAGAATTCCATTATTATGAATGGTGCAGTGATTGGTGACGGTGTCGTTATGGACAAGGCAATTATCGCAGAGGGTGTTCATATTGGAGACAACGCAGAACTTGGTGTCGGCGAGGAAGTTCCAAATGAACTTGCACCACATATCTACTCATATGGTCTTGTAACAATCGGAGAGAATTCCGTAATTCCGGCAGGCGTTAAGATTGGTAAGAACGTTGCCATCTTTGGTGAGACAACCATTGACGAATATCCGGATGGATTGTTAAAGAGTGGGTCTAGTATTATAAAGGCAGGTGAGTAGAATGAGAGCAATCGGTATTATTTTAGCAGGTGGAAATAGCAGCAGAATGGGAGAGCTGTCTGCAAAGAGAGCAGTTGCAGCTATGCCAATCGTGGGAAGCTATCGTGCAATCGATTTCACACTTTCCAACATGACAAACTCCCATATCCAGAAGGTAGCTGTTTATACACAGTATAATTCACGTTCGTTGAACGAGCATTTGAATTCTTCCAAGTGGTGGGATTTCGGTAGAAAACAGGGTGGACTTTATCTGTTTACACCAACAATCACAGCGACAAACAGCTATTGGTACAAGGGAACTGCAGATGCGTTGTATCAGAATATCAGTTTCCTGAAATCAGCGCATGAGCCATATGTAGTTATTGCCAGTGGTGATGCAGTGTACAAGCTGGATTATAATAAGGTACTGGAAGAGCATATCGCAACAGGTGCAGATATCACAGTTGTATGTAAGGATATCCAGCCGGGCGAGGATGATATCAACCGTTTCGGTGTTGTAAAGCTTGCAGATGATAATCGTGTAATCAGCTTTGAGGAGAAGCCAATCGTGGCAGAGACAAATACAGCATCCATCGGTGTATATGTTGTAAGACGTCGTCAGTTGATTGAGTTGCTGGAGGCATGTGCTGCAGAAGGCAGAAGCGATTTTGTAAATGACATTCTTGTTCGTTACAAGAACGTAAAGAAGATTTATGCATATAAGCTGGATTCTTACTGGAGAAATATCGGTACGATTGATTCTTACTTCAAGACCAATATGGATTTCCTGAAGAAGGATATTCGTGATTACTTCTTCCGTCAGCATCCGGATGTATATTCCAAGGTGGAGGATTTACCACCAGCAAAATACAATGGAGATGCAGCTGTCAGCAACAGCCTGATCGCAAGCGGAAGCATCATCAATGGTACGGTAGAGGATTCCGTTCTTTTCAAAAAAGTTTATATCGGTAATAACTGTGTCATCAAGAATTCTATTATTCTGAATGATGTACATATCGGGGATAACTGTTATATTGAGAACTGTATCGTGGAGAGCCGTGATACACTTCGTGCAAATACAGTACATACAGGAGATCCAAACGAGATTAAGGTCATCGTTGAGAAGAATTTTAGATACGCATTATAATTTCACAAAAAGAGTTGCGTAAAAGGGGGACTAATATGCAAATCACAGATGTAAGGGTACGTAAGGTTACAAAAGAAGGCAAGATGCGCGCAGTTGTTTCGATTACAATTGATGATGTATTTGTAGTACATGATATCAAGGTAATTGAAGGAGAGAAGGGATTGTTTATCGCGATGCCGAGTCGAAAGGCGTCGGATGGTGAATATCGGGATATTGCACATCCGATCAATTCTGAGACAAGAGACAAAATCCAGAGTCTCATTCTTGAGAAGTATCAGGAAGTAGCGTCTGAGTCTGAGGATGAAGAGTAAAATAGCAAAGGGCTGTTGCGTCTGCGACAGCCCATTTTTTCAAAATAAGTAAGGAGACGTAAGAGGGCATGGAAGAAGAATATAGCGTAAGTGTGACACAATTGATTCAAAAGATGAATCTGATCAATCATACGCCTGAAATTGATACCGATCATATATTGATCAAAGATCCAAATATGAACCGTCCGGCAGTCCAGCTGGCGGGCTTTTTTGAACATTTTGATTCCGCACGTATTCAGATATGTGGAAATGTAGAGTTTGCGTATATTTCGAATATGCATACAGAGGAAGAGAATATCCAGATATTTGAGAAGTTATTTGCATTCAAGATTCCGTGTCTGATCTTCTGCCGTAATATCAAGCCATATGATTATATCATCGAGACCGGAAAACGATGTGGAATCCCAATTCTGACTGATACTTCCGAGACGACGTCTGACTTCGTGCATGAGGTTGTAAAGTGGCTGCATGTGGAGCTTGCACCGCGTATTTCCATTCATGCGGTTTTGCTGGACGTATATGGTGAGGGTGTCATGATTACCGGAGACAGTGGCCTTGGTAAGAGTGAGGCGGCTCTGGAGATGATTCGGCGTGGACATCGTCTTGTATCGGATGATGTTGTAGAGATCAAGAAGGTTTCGGATGAGACGCTGATCGGTACGGCTCCGGATATTACGAGACATTTTATCGAGCTTCGAGGAATCGGAATTATCGATGTCAAGAGTATGTTCGGTGTAGAGTGTGTCAAGCATACACAGAGCATCGACCTGATCGTGAATCTGGAAGAGTGGGATAAGGATGCGAACTATGACCGTCTGGGACTGGAGGATCAGTATACAGAGATTCTCGGAAATAAGATCGTCAGTCATTCGATTCCGATTCGACCGGGACGAAATATTGCGGTTATCGTAGAGGCCGCAGCTGTCAACCACAGACAGAAGAAGATGGGATACAATGCGGCTCAGGAATTGTATAACCGTGTAACACAGAATATAGCGAAAAATTCACATAATGTCTAAGAGAAATAAGGAGGATATAGAGGAAGATGGCAAAGTATGTATTTGGTGTAGATATCGGAGGAACAACAGTTAAGATCGGACTTTTTACAGCAGAAGGAACGATGGTTGACAAGTGGGAGATCACAACACGCACCGATGAGGGCGGAAAGTATATCTTAGGCGATATCGCAGCATCCATCGAGGATAAGCTTGCAGAAAAGCAGATTGGCAAGAGCGAAGTAAAGGGTATCGGAATGGGTGTTCCGGGACCAGTCAAGGCAGATGGAACCGTTCTTCGTTGTGTAAACCTTGGATGGGGAATCTTCAATGCAGCAGATGAGTTATCCAAGATTATCGGACTTCCAGTCAAGGTTGGTAACGATGCAAATATGGCAGCGCTCGGCGAGATGTGGCAGGGCGGTGGAAAAGGCTTCAGTAACATCGTTATGGTAACACTTGGAACCGGTGTTGGCGGCGGTATCATCTTAGGCGGAAAGATGCTTTCCGGTGTGAATGGTGCTGGCGGTGAGATCGGACATATTCAGGTGAACGATGATGAGACAGAGGTTTGCGGATGTGGCAGAAAGGGTTGTCTGGAGCAGTACACATCTGCAACTGGTATCGTAAGAATGGCAAATACATTGCTCAACACAACGGATCGTCCATCTGCACTTCGCAACGTACAGTATGTATCTGCAAAGGAAGTGTTCGATGCAGCAAAGCAGGGCGATGAGCTTGCAGCTGAGATCGTAGACAGACATGGAAAGTGCCTTGGCAAAGCATTGGCACAGATCGCATGTGTGGTTGATCCGGAAGTGTTTGTTATCGGTGGCGGTGTATCCAAGGCAGGTACGATCATCACAGATACAACAGAGAAATATTTCAAGGAGTATGCATTCCACGCATGCAAGAACACGAAGTTCACACTTGCAACACTTGGAAATGATGCCGGTATGTATGGTGGAGCCTGTGCGATTATGAACGATTAGTGATGCCTAATCGTGAAAATGACGAAGGGAAGCAGTTTTCCTTAGTATTTTTCTATATATTTACACATTGAATAAATTTTGCCCATAAGCTATGATAAAGCAGAGCTTATGGGCTTTTTTATGTTTATTTTTGTGAGGAACGTATGAGTTTGAAGATAGAAGAGATTAAAATATTGGAGCAGGAGCCGATGTGCAAGCATACGACATTTCGCATTGGCGGGGCGGCAAAGTATTTTGCAATGCCGAAAAATACGGCTGAAATCCAGACATTGATCGCGTATTGCAAGGAACACAAGCTTGATTATTGTGTACTTGGAAATGGAAGTAATGTCCTGTTTACAGACGCCGGATATGATGGCTTGATTATCCAGATTGGCAGTGCCATGAGTGAAATCCGGGTGGATGGGACTTCCGTGTATGCGCAGGCAGGAGCGATTCTGGCGCGCGTGGCGAATCTGGCATATGAGGCGGGACTTACAGGCATGGAGTTCGCTGCAGGTATACCGGGAAGCATCGGTGGCGCGATTGTGATGAATGCAGGCGCCTATGGTGGTGAGATGAAGGATATCGTATCGTATGTGGAGGTGCTGTCGATGGATGGCACACTTCGAAGCTATGCTTGTGATGAGATGGAGTTTGCTTATCGCCATAGCATCATCGATGCAGATAAAATCGTGGTTGGTGTCGGACTGACACTGGAACACGGAGATAAGACAGCAATTCTTGACCGGATGAATGAACTGGCGGAGGCGAGACGAAGTAAACAGCCGCTCGAATATCCGAGTGCAGGATCGACGTTTAAACGTCCGGAAGGGTATTTTGCAGCGAAGCTGATTGATGACAGTGGATTGCGTGGATACCGGGTCGGCGGTGCGATGGTATCGGAGAAGCATTGTGGGTTTGTTGTGAATGTGGAACAGGCAAGCAGTGCAGATGTGCTGGCAGTGATGCAGCATGTGCAGGAAGTTGTAAATGAGAAGTACGGTGTGATGTTGGAACCGGAGGTAAGAATAATCCGATGAGATTTGTAATTGTAACAGGAATGAGCGGAGCAGGAAAATCAACGGTGTTGAAGATGTTAGAAGATATGGGGTTCTTCTGCGTTGATAACCTTCCGGTCATGTTAATTGAAAAATTCGCAGAGATTGCGCATGATGATAAGCTTGAGGTCGACAATGTCGCTATCGGTGTGGATATCCGAAGCGGGCAGGCACTCGGTGAGATGTCCGTGTGTCTGGAGACTTTGAAAAAGCGTAACTTTACTTACGAGATTCTTTTCCTTGATGCCAATGAACCGGTGCTTGTAAAGCGATATAAGGAGACGCGAAGAGCGCATCCGCTGTCCAAGCATGGCAGGATCAACGAAGGCATCGTCAAGGAACGCGAGAAGATCGAGTTTTTGCGCCAGCGTGCGGATTATATTATCGATACGAGCAATCTGCTTACAAGAGAGTTAAAGCATGAGATTGAGAAGATATTTGTGGAGGGCAAACAGTATAATAACATTATTGTGACTGTGATGTCCTTTGGATTCAAGTATGGAATCCCGAGAGATTCCGACCTTGTATTTGACGTACGTTTTTTGCCGAATCCATATTATGTTCCGGAGCTTCGCCCGCAGACAGGAAATGATAAACCGGTCTCTGATATGGTGAAGGATTGCAAAGAATATCCGGCATTTATGGAGAAGCTCACAGATATGCTGGAGTTTCTGATTCCCAATTATCTGAAAGAGGGTAAAAATCAGTTAGTGATTTCCGTGGGATGTACCGGAGGAAAACACCGCTCTGTGACAGTGGCAAATGCACTGTACGAGACATTGGAGAAGCTTCCGTATACGGTACGTCTGTATCATAGAGATATTGGCAAAGACCGTATTGTGAAAGGGGAGTAGGTATGTCGTTTTCATCAAAGGTGAAAGCGGAACTGCTTTCCCATATCAGCACAGGCAGACATTGCCGGATGGCAGAGCTTGCTGCTATGATCGCAATGTCCGGTGAATACCGGGATGGTGTCTGGACGATGCGCGGGGAAAACACGATCTTACAGGAGAAAATCACGAAGCTTACTGCACTTCTGGATGTGGATATTAACACACCAGAGGGCAGACAGATGTTAAAGCTGACGGATCATGGAGATTATCTTTCGGTGAATCCGATTCTGGTAGAACGGAATTGCTGTAAGCAGGCATTTATCCGCGGGGCATTTCTGGCAACTGGCTCCCTGACTGATCCGGAGAAGGGGTATCATTTCGAGATCGTCTGTGACCATGCGGAACAGGCGGATATGTTAGCCAGACTGATTCGTGATTTTTCAATCGAACCGAAGCAGATCCAGCGCAAAAAATATTATGTGGTTTACATCAAGGATGGATCAATGATCGTTGATCTGTTAAATATCATGGGGGCGCATGTGTCCCTGATGGATATGGAAAATATACGCATTTTAAAAGACATGCGCAATTCCGTCAACCGGCGTGTAAATTGTGAGACTGCGAACTTAAACAAGGTTGTGAGTGCTGCCGTCAAGCAGATGGAAGACATCACGTATATTGAACAGACAAAGGGATTAAAATATCTTCCAGAGCGTTTGCGGGAGATCGCAAGTCTGCGTATGGAAGAACCGGATACGAGTCTAGTGGAGCTTGGTAAGAAATTAAATCCACCGCTTGGAAAATCCGGAGTCAATCATAGATTGAAAAAAATAAGTGATATAGCCAATGAGCTAAGGAGGAACCAAAATGATCAGTAAGACAGTCGTTGTGAATTTACCAGCAGATGCAGAGGCAAGACCGGTGGCCGTTCTCGTGCAGATTGCAAGCAAGTATGAGAGTAAAATTACAATCAATTCTCAGAACCGGAGAATCAATGCGAAAAGCATCATGGGAATGATGAGCCTTGGATTCGGTAACGGGGATGCGCTTGAAATCGAAGCCAATGGACCGGATGAGGAGGTTGCTGTCGAGGAAATGAAAAATTATATTGAATCTGTCAAGTAGTCTTTGTTGCATAAGAATTTTAACTATGTTATTATATAAATAATTATGCAGGGGGAAAGACCACAAAGGAGGATATCAGATGGGAAAGCTTAGCAGTTTTTTTAGCAAGATTCCGTTTTTGTCCGGTCTTGGCGGCAAGAAAAAGTCAGCCAAGAGCAACGTAGAACTTCAATATGATAAGGCAATCAACCTGATGGAAAATGGAAATGCCGAGGACGCCGTAGAGATATTCGAAAAGATTGTAGATATTGCAATCATGGATCCGAATTATAAGAATTTCGGTACGGATGCCTTGAAAATATTAGGGGAGCTGTATGAGACCGGAAAGTATAGCAACTGTATTGTCGATGTGGATTTGAATAAGGCGACACAGTACTATGAGAAATATACGAATTTGAGTAAGGATGGCGAGATGATCTACAAGCTCGCACAGATGTTGTTGGATATTCAGAATTTCTCAAAGGCGATTACATTCTTTGAGAAGGCAACGGAGTGTGGTATCAAGGCAGCGTACATGAATCTCGGTAGTATCTATGAGAATGGTCTGAATCGTATCGATCAGTATGGAAACAAGAGTGATTTTGTCGTACCGGTGGATTACGAGAAGGCAATGTCGTGGTACAAGAAGCTTGCAGATATGGGAGATACGAAAGCAAAGGCTGCGTATGACCGTGTCGATTATGCAAGTCAGCATACAGACAGTATTGAGTTCGAAGAGAAGGACAAACTGTATACAGAGATTGCAGAGGCAAGACGTGCGAAAGGCAAGGAACCAAAGTATAAAGCAATCGATCCGGCACGTTTGCAGTATCAGTACACCTATGTACATAACCAGATTGATGGTTATATCCACAAGCTTCCTAAGGACTGGGTAAAGACCATCAACAGCGATACGGACGAGGAATATTATGCACCAAGCCTTACTTACAAGGATTTTGCGATGTATGTAAGCTATGACAGTATTCCAAGAGATTCCAAAAAGACATTGGAGAATTATCTTCGTTATTGCAACGATGCATTTGACGAGGAATTACAGTTGAAAGCATACATCACAGAATATGCAGATGGTATCTGCACAACGTTCTACCACAAGGAGATGGAAAAGGGTATTGTAACCTTTGCGTTCTATCAGGGTAAGCGTCTTGCATGTATGCGTTTTGTATGTGCATCCATGGAGATCATCGAGCAGTACGAGGAGATCATTTTCGAGACAGCGAACTCGTTCGCATTCGTTGATCCAACCCTGGTTAGTGACCAGAGCTTGAACCGTAAGGATAACCAGTATTATAGTGAGGCATTGTACTGCTATTACTTAGAGGACTACGAGGGCGCGATGGCGGCTGCAAAGCAGGCATTGAAGCTTGGTAGTATTAAGGCAAGTTATCTGTTGATCGAGCTGTATTACGATGATGATTCACCGTATAAGGATCTCGAGAAGACGATCAGTTACGCAAAGCAGTTGTTTGATGCGACGAAAGATCCGGATCTGGCATTCCTGCTTGGTAACATTTACGATCAGAAGATGAAGGATTACATGAAGGCACTCAACTGGTACGAGACCGCACATCGTCTCGGTCATCGACGGGTTGCATTCTATCTCGGACGTTTTTATTACTATGGTGTACTTCGTACGAAGCGTGATGGTATCAAGGCGTTAGAGTATTTCAAGGAAGCGCAGGCAAATGGTATTCTGGAAGCAGAAGCTTATATCAAGGATATTCAGGAGCTTGGCAACGAGGATTTGCAGCGTTCTGTGGAGACATGGGAGCGTTCCGTAGAAGCCGGAAGCGGACAGGCAGCTTTGAAGGTTGCCTTGTACAAGCAGAGTCAGGTGTTCTACATTGCAAATTCGTATGAGATTGAGAAAGCATTTTTGGAAGCCCTTGGACTGGGAAGCTATCAGGCTGCTTATGAGCTTGGTAAGATCTACCAGCAGCAGGAGGCAGATGAGAATTATCGTGGCGAGATCAAGAGTATCAAGTACTTTGAGAAAGCTTACGACAATGGATATGAGGACTTCGATAAGGACAACCTGTTCAAGGTCATCGAGTATAAGGCTGGCAAGACAAGCGATATGAGCAAGCAGATCGAGTTTTATATGCAGAGTGCTAAACAGGCATATGTCCCTGCCGTGAAGAAGATTGTTGAGATGGTAGCGTATATCACACCGGATATCGTAGACTTGTATCGTGAGTTGTGTGAGATTGCGGAGACCGGTGATGACAGCGCGATTATCTCTATGAATATGTTGGAGAAGAAGTATACAGACCTTGTTATCAAGCAGCCAACGAGTGGACAGAAGGTGATCGAGAACAAGTTCTTCCGTCTGTGCGTTCCGAAGGAGAGTACAGCCGTGATTAACGACGAGGGTGGTACGATCAAACTTGCAGATTCCGTTGTAGAATTTGCAGTTGCTGAGATGCCAGTCAGTGCAGATCAGGAGGAAGATTACCTGAAGATTTACAAGCTGATCCTGTCTGAGTACCTGCCGGATGAGAATGCAGAGATTATCATTGCGAACTCCCGTATGATCGGTTCCGGTATGCGTGAGACAAAGAACAACGTACATTCTTACAGTATCCTGTTGATCAGTTCAAAGAACCAGTATCTGTTCAAACTGAGCTCCAGAGATCGTCGTGAGATGATGATGTTCAAGGATAAGGTGCTTGAGATTGCGAAGTCTCTGGTTGAGACTGGCGAGATCTATGTTGCAACCGAGGAAGCAAAGAAGAAGATTGGACTTTCGTTCCTGCTTCAGTCGAACGACAATGGATTCCTTTCAATCGGAAAAGCAGAATAAGTTTAGAGTTTATGAAACGCCATGCGTTTGGGATTCCCAATTGCATGGCGTTTTTTTATGAGCGAATCCCCGCGCATCCTGTTAATTTTGTATCTAGCCATGTGGTCAACTCATATATGATGTATTGAAATTAAGAAGTTCTAAGATGTTCTGATATAGGTAATAAACATGCACGCAACCGCCGCCAATTCGCCGTCCATGGCTCAGTGGCGGCTTACCTGAACATCGTGTTCGGGTATTGCTGTGTATCAAACAGAACATCAAGAACTTCTAAATTCCAAACATATTATATATGAGTTGACCGCATGGTTAGATACATTTTATTAAATTGGTGTGCGCGGGTGTTTGCAAGCGGAAAAACCCACGTCGTGGGTGCAGGAAGAGAAAAACAAGCGTGAAAACCCACCCCGGAAGCTGATTGATGGGGAGCGGAGAGAAAACTGGGCGTGAGGAGAAGGATATGAGCGGAAAAAACCACGTCGTGGGCGTAGAAAGAGAAAAGTAAGCGAGAAACCCCAAACTAGAAGCTAATAGGCAGGTGGAGGAGAGAAAACTGGGCGTGTGGGGTAAGAAACGAGAGGAAAAACCCATGGCGTGGGTTTGGGGAGAGAAAAGCAAGTGAGACAACCCAAACCGGAAACTAATAGGCAGGTGACGGAGAGAAAACTGGGCGTGAGGAGTGGAATGCGAGCGGAAAAACCCACGATGTGGTGACACCCGGGGTAGAGGAAAGCAAACGAAAAAATGACAGAGAAAGTTGTCAAAATATATTGACAAGAAAACTTGTCATATGCTATATATAGATCGTGCACAAATGACAAGAATAGTTGTCAAGTATAAAAAGAGTGAGTATAAATAACCGGGCAATGCAATTATGTAAGGGCGCGGAAGAATGGAGTGTGTGATATGGAGATTGGAACTGTAAAAGCGGATAAGAAGCTGAAAATCTATACGATCAAGGGTAAGCGTGTGGATAGAGAGGATTTCCAGCTGGGCGCCCATGTGGGCGAGGCAGTACCGATTGAGGCATCCAGTGAGAATATAAAAAAAGCTGTAGACAAGGCACTGGTAAGTAACGGAAAGGTGTGCGGCATTTATCAGGAGAAAAAACTGGTCGGAATATATGTGTTTGAGAGGATTGAGGATTATTTTATAGAAGCCGGAGAGACAGAAGCTATGGCAGGTGAACGGCGGATGGAGAGTCAGGAAGCTGTCAGGAAATTGAAAGAGATTTTTGAAGATAGCAAAGCTGCGATGAAGCTTATTTTATGGTATCTGCCGGATACGTTGTCCGACCAGAAAAATAAGATTGAGGATATGATCCGCAACTACATGAAAGGCTGTATGAGCGACGGATTCTGGGCTGGAATCGAGTGGGGAGATGAACTTGTTTACAAGAAGAATATGGATCCAAAGGAGAAAAAGAATGTTGCATTCGGATATCTTCTTGGGGCTGTTGTCGGGTTCACTGTTGGCTGGATGGCAATGGATAATATTGCTTTTGGAATCTGCTATGCAGTGATATTTTCAAATCTGTACGGAAACATGATTTTTGGAGGAGTGAAAAATAAAAAGGTGTGGGAAACCTTTGTGTTTGTGAATCCGAAATATCATGGTGGAGAGGAGAATCACGATGCCACTGAATAATCATTTGAAGGAATACCGGTCGAAGCTCGGAGTCAATCAGCAGGAGATGGGTGCTTTGGTGCAGACATCGCGCCAGACAATCAGTCAGATTGAACGTGGCGATTATTCGCCGTCGGTCACATTAGCGTTGAAGCTTGCAAAAGCATGCGGCGTGACTGTGGAAGATATCTTTGAATATACGGAGGGTGCGGAAGATGAGTAAAGATAAGAAAACGAAGGAAAAATCAACAAAAAAGGCATTAATCATTTTGATTTCCGCGTTGGCAATTTGTTTTCTGGCGGGATATATTGTAGGTAAAATCATGGGAAAGGTAGAAAAGACGCAGAGTTTCGACGCGGTTGTTACAGCAATCCGAGCATTTGCGTTTGATGCGATTCCGATACTTTTCGCGGTTGTATCGTTTCTTGGATGCTTGCTTCCGGTAATCGCGTATACAAGATGTAGTGCATTATATAAACAGTTACAGAAAGATCGTGAAAATGATGATCTGTGGGATACATTGGAGGATAAGTTGAATGTACCGATGATCATGTCAAACATTTTTTCGATTATAGAGCTTTGTCTGTTTTTCTGCTTCTTATATGATGTAGAAAAAGGATATGGAAAAGTGAGCGGATATCAGTCCGCGATGTGGGTGATTGCTGTTGCGTTGTTCGTGATAACGATGGCAATTGAGATTCTGATTCCGAAACTTACTGTTGATATTGAGAAAAAGTTAAATCCGGAAAAACGTGGAAATGCATTAGACTTCCAGTTTCATAAGGTGTGGATGAGTTCTTGTGATGAAGCAGAACGGTTGATTGTGTACCGTGCAGGGTATCAGGCATTTTTGAGCACAAATGTGGTATGCCTGATCTTGTGTATTGTCATATTTATCTTTACATTTTTGTTTAAGACAGATATTATGGGATTTGTATATGTATGTATGATTCTGCTTGTGAACAATGTAAGTTACATGACGCGTGCAGCGAAGCTGGAGCGACGCAGATAACACTGCAAGCTGGTTATTGCTGAACTAGGAGCGGCTACGCTGGAATTGGAGAAGACATGTGTTTACGAAGGAAATAACGGAAGCAGAGTAAAGATTGAAGATGGAGGAAACGAATATGGGAATGAATTCAATTGATGCAGAAGATGATCAGTTTGCATATCGGTATGATACGCAGTTGCTGATCGACCGGAGAGATAAGGATTTGGATGAGGATGAAATCGCAGATTATATCACGGATCATATCGAGGGAAACAGCTTGATCGCGGCTGGAGACGAGGATCTGGTGAAGATTCATTTTCATACGAATGAGCCTTGGAAGGTGCTGGAGTATTGTAGCACAGTTGGCGAGATTTATGATATTGTTGTTGAGGATATGATCCGTCAGTCAGCAGGACTGCAAGGGTAGATGCCGATAGGAGAAAATAATGACAGGAAAATTGAAGATATGTAATTTCGGTAAAAACATGCTGCAGATATTTTATGTGACAACATTGTTTGCAGCCATCTATCTGATTCTTGGGTTTTGCGGATTCTATGAGCAATGGTTTGCGAATGGCCCGGCAGGAATTACTGTAGAGAAAAAATATTGGCTGATCCGTCTGTGTATTATATTCCTGGTCGAGATTACGATATTTTGGATTGGAATGATCAGCGTGTATCTGACATCACAACAGCTGGGAATCCGCTGGCGCGTGCTGGGGCTTATATGTGGTTGGATCCCGATTGCGCATCTGGTGATGCTGCATATCATTATTCGGACGGTAAGACGGGAAGTGAAGTTCGAGAAGCTGCGTGCAAAGCGAAATGCTGCGCGGGCAGACGCGCAGATATGTAAGACAAAGTATCCGATTCTTATGGTGCATGGTGTGTTCTTCCGCGATTTTGAACACTTAAATTACTGGGGAAGAATACCGGCGGAGCTTATGGAAAATGGTGCAAAGATCTATTATGGAAACCATAACAGTGCCGCGGCTGTTCGGGATAGCGCGAAAGAATTAGAGACACGTATCAGACAGATCGTCGAGGAAACCGGATGTGAGAAGGTAAATGTAATCGCGCACTCCAAGGGCGGACTTGATACGAGAGCGGCAATCGCACTTACTTCCGCAAGAGATTATATTGCGTCACTTACGACAATCAACACGCCACACAGAGGCTGTGAATTTGCTGATTACTTATTAGAGAATATCCCGGAGGCACAGCAAAAGGCGATTGAAAAAGCATATAATGCAGGGGCGGAAAAGCTTGGAGATACGAATCCGGATTTCATGGCAGCCGTCCATGATCTCACCTCTACAAATTGTGCGGAATTTAATGAAGAGGCAAAGGATGCACCGGGGATTTATTACCAGTCTTTTGGCTCGAAATTGAATCGTCCATCATCCGGACGATTCCCGCTCAATCTGTCGTATCTGCTTGTTAAACGGTTTGACGGACCGAATGATGGTCTGGTTGGAGAGAAGTCTTTTGCGTGGGGAGAAGACTACCAGTTCCTGACTGTAAAGGGCAAGCGGGGAATCTCGCACGGGGATGTGATCGACTTGAACCGCGAGGATATTCCGGGATTTGATGTACGGGAATTCTATGTGCAACTTGTGTCAAAACTTAAAGAACGAGGATTATAGAAATATAATATTAGAACTTGAAAAAGGGGAACGAGAAATCGTTCCCCTTTACCGTTTTCCTGATTAGCTTCCGGTACGATAATTTCTTACCGATCCGCAATCGGTGTATATGCACGGTTTTTCGCGATCGATTTGTAAGCCGGGCGGATGATCTTGTTTACGTTGATGAGCTCCTCGATACGGTGGGCGCTCCAGCCGGCGATACGGGCGACTGCGAACATCGGTGTAAAGAGTTCTTCCGGCAGATCAAGCATGGTGTATACGAAACCGCTGTAGAAATCGACATTCGGGCTTACACCTTTATAGATCTTGCGCTTGTCTGCGATGACTTCCTTCGCAATCTCAGCGACATCCATATACAATTTGTATTCTTTCTCTTTGTGCTTTTCCTCAGATAGTTTTCCGACAAAGGTCTGGAATACATTCGCACGTGGATCGGAGATGGAATATACGGCATGTCCCATTCCGTAGATCAGTCCGGAACGGTCGAAGGCTTTCTTGTCCAGAATATCGCACAGATACTGGCGGATTTCATCTTTATCATCCCAGTCACGGACGTGCTCTTTCAGATCGTCAAACATACGCTTTACCTTGACATTGGCGCCGCCGTGCTTTGGCCCCTTTAAAGAACAGAGAGAAGCGGCGACCGAAGAATAGGTATCCGTACCGGAGGAAGTAACAACGTGTGTTGTAAATGTGGAGTTGTTACCACCGCCATGCTCAGCATGGAGTACGAGCGCTAAGTCGAGCACCTTTGCCTCGGTATCGGTATAAGATTTATCCTGACGCAGGAGGCGCAGAATATTCTCGGCAGTGGAAAGCTCCGGCTTTGGCTTGTGGATATAGAGTCCCTTCCCAAGCTCGTAGTGGCGGTATGCCTGATACGAGTACACAGCAAGCGCCGGGAAATTCGCAATCAGCTCAATGCTCTGACGAAGGACGTTCGGAATGCTGACATCCATGGCGTTTGTATCGTAAGAACTGAGTGTGAGGATATTTTTCGCAAGAGCATTCATGATATCGGGTGTCGGTGTTTTTAATATAATGTCTCTTGCAAAATAATGTGGCAGCTTCCGGTAGGAACCGAGCAGCGTGTTGAAATCTGCAAGCTCTTTTTTGTTCGGCAGCTCACCGAAGAGCAGAAGATAGACAGTTTCTTCAAAACCAAAACGTTTCTCGGAAGTAAAGCCTCTGACCAGATCATAAATGTTAATTCCCCGGTAGTAGAGCTGGCCGTCGATTGGTATGGTGACACCGTTTACCTCCTCGGAGGAGATGATTGTGGAGATCTCTGTAAGACCTGTCAGAACTCCTTTACCATCTAAATCACGCAACCCGCGCTTTACCTGATATTTTGTATACAATTCGGGATCAATCACATCGTGGCTTTCGCATAATTTTGCCAAACGCTCGAACTCCGGTGTGACTGCTGAAAATTCCTGTTGATTCATATATTCACTTCCTTATCTGATTTGTTAATGATGCATTGCAGACGCTGAAACCAGCAAATGTAACAATGCAATAAGTACATGCTGATAGACAATGACACAGTCTGATAATTGCACATATATGATATATGCGAATTTTATGCTATATGTTTATCGCGGTTTGCGATAACTTATATATTAGCATACTATAATTTCAATATTTTGGCAAACCATTTCCCGTGAATAAATTGTGAAATTTATACAAAAAATGTAAATTGAATATAAAATATACGAAAAAAAGCAGCATAATTGGATGCATACCGAATGGTAAAATAAGGGATTTGATAGATTTTTAATGAAAAATTTCAGAAATTCCGGAAAAGTTATTGAAAATTTTTATTAGGTATATTAGAATAACAAAGATACTGAATGTATTTAATTTCGAATGTATATGTTATTTTAGGAGGATAATTATGGAAGCAAGTGATTTCAGAAATGGTGTGACTTTTGTATGTGATGGTCAGCCTTGTCAGGTAATAGAGTTTCAGCATGTAAAGCCGGGTAAGGGTGCTGCATTCGTTCGTACAAAGTATAAGAATATTATCACAGGTGCAATCAGAGAGACAAGTTTCAACCCTACAGCAAAGTTCGATTCTGCATATATCGAGCGTAAGGATATGGATTACTCTTACAGAGATGGTAACCTGTATTACTTCATGGATCAGGAGACATTCGAGATGATTCCTGTCGATGAGAGCGTAGTTGGTGACGCTATGAAGTTTGTTAAGGAAGGCATGACATGTAAGATTTCTATCTACGAAGGAAATGTATTTGCAGTAGAAGGTCCTGATTTTGTAGAGCTTGAGATTACAGAGTGTGAACCGGGTGTAGCAGGAAATACAGCTACAAACGCTACAAAGCCATGTACAGTTGAGACAGGTGCAACATTGAATGTTCCTCTGTTTATCAACCAGGGTGAGATTATCAAGATCGATACACGTACAGGAAAGTATCTTTCAAGAGCAAAGTAATTTAAAAATTACGAATTGAATCAGAATGATCAAAGGCACGTTCCGTTTCGGAGCGTGCTTTTTTGTGTAATATGCCGCCATGCAGAAATTGTGCGATCTGCAATCCGGATAAAATCAAAAATTTACAATCATATATTTCCGCATCCCGCATATATATATGGTAGGGGTGAATGCTGTGAAAAATGAAATCTTGAAATTACTCCCCCCTTGTATTCGGTACATAATCAATCAGATTGACATAGATTATAACTCCCTGATAGAGCTTCGGTTCCGGATCTGCGAGCCGTTGATACTGGTTTTTGTGCAGGGAGAATATTTTGTGCAGAATTGTGGGGGACTGACACTCGATCGGAAAAAAGCGTATCGCGTGACCGCGGATGATATCCGGGGGATTATTGATGCTGTCACGGATTATTCGTTATATGCGTATGAAGATGAAGTGAGACAGGGGTTTGTGACGGTTTGTGGCGGGCATCGCGTCGGTGTTGCCGGTCAGGTTGTATTGGAGCATGGGAGAGTAAGAAACGTGAAGCATATATCGTTTATTAATATTCGGGTATCCCATCAGATCAAGGGCTGTGCGACTTGCCTGCTGCCATATGTGATCAAGGATGGCAGGTTGTTGCACACACTGATCATATCGCCGCCGGGATGTGGAAAGACGACAATCTTGCGGGATCTGGTGCGGCTGATATCGGATGGAAACAGTTATTGTAGAGGGATGAATGTTGGCGTGGTGGATGAGCGTTCGGAGCTTGCCGCCTGCTACATGGGAATTCCGCAGAATGATGTCGGACTCCGCACGGATATCTTAGATGGGTGTCCCAAGGCGGAAGGGATGTTGATGCTGCTTCGGTCGATGAGTCCGAAGGTGATTGCGGTGGATGAGATCGGAAGCCGGGAGGATATCGATGCAATCTCGTATGTTATCAATTGTGGCTGTGGGATTCTGGCGACAATCCATGGCGACTCGATCGACGATATCCGCACGCGTCCGGTGCTTCGGAAGCTGGTCGAGGAGAAGGTGTTTGAACGTTACATCGTACTTGGACGGAGCGCAGGGATCGGAACGGTTGAATCGATCTTTGACGAGAGGGGTAATGAGTTATACATTGGTTCACTGTCGGTTGCAAATTGATCGGAATCATCTGTGTGCTTGGCGGCTGCGTGGCTATGGGGATTCTTCGCGCGATGGCAATCCGCCGTCGCGTGAAGGAAATGCAGGAATATGCACGTGTGCTTTCCGTTGCCACGGCGGAGCTTCGGTATCGGAGAGATATTCTGGCACAGATATTTGTCCGTGTTGCAAAAAAATGCCGCCAGCCATATGCCGCGTGGCTGTCAGAGCTTTCACAGGCACTCATGGAGGCGCAGCAGAGACAGGCATATTCTTATACGGAAGTGGCTGCCGATTTTGATCAGATCTGGATAGAACATGCAGACAAGCTGTATGAGAGTTCCGGTCTAAAACAAGAGGATATGGAATATATATATAACCTGGGACAGACTATCGGATATCTGGATGTACAGGCACAGGAAGAGGGACTGGCATTGCTGCAGGCAGATCTGGGACGGCATATTCGGGAGTTGGAGGCAGAGGCAAAAGATCGTATGCGATTGTCGCTTGTGGTGGGAAGTGTCGCAGGTGTGTTATTGATTATAATCTTGATTTAGCAGATGCAGGGGAATGGAAATGACGATTCAGTTGATTTTTAAAATTGCAGCCGTTGGAATTGTCGTGGCACTCATCAATCAGGTATTGAAGCATTCTGGCAGGGACGATCAGGCATATCTGGTGAGCCTTGCAGGTCTGATTATCGTACTGACGTGGATTATTCCCTATGTCAATCAGCTGTTTCAGGACATCAACACATTGTTTGGATTTTAAGGGGGCAGAGTATGAATCTGGGAGTGACGATGGTATTTGCAATCGTGGCGGTAATCTTGGCGTTGTCCTTGAAATCTAAAAATCCAGAGTACAGCACATTTATCAGTGTGGCGGTGTGCCTTGTGCTGTTATTTATCTGCGTGTCGCGGATGCGTGTGATGCTTTCAGGTATTGAAGTCTTGACGGACAAGATCCGGATGGACAGTACCTATCTGGTGATCCTGGTCAAGTTGATCGGGATCGCCTATATCTGTGAGTTTGCGGCGAGTATCAGCAAGGATGCCGGATACAGTGCGGTTGCATCCCAGATTGAGCTGCTTGGAAAGCTTACGATGCTGGTCGTGTCGCTTCCGGTTTTCATGCAGGTCGTGCAGACGGTACTGTCGTTGATCAATTGATGGAGGAAACCGCCGAATGAATCCGCGAACCACACATACAACTACATATTTCACTTGCAGATGGCTGGTAGTGGTACTGGCCATTTTCTTTTTTGTGGATATCCATGTACTGCCTGCGCGGGCGCAGGAACTGCCAGAAACCACGACAGAAACTACACAGGAGCTGGATGGACAGGCAACTACGATAGAAGCCACACAAGAGCAGAGTGGACAGGTAGCCACGACAGAAACAACACAGGAATCATACAATTCTCAGACAATAACAGAATCAGGACAGCAGACGAATGTGATTTATGACTCCATCTTCGATGAACTGAATCTGGATGAGGTGGAGCGTGCGTTGCAGCAACAGGGCATTCAGACGGCTATGCCAATTACGGAGATGGTAAAAAAACAGGTGGAGGGTGACAATAAGTCGGTGTTATCGGCATTGCTTGCGACAATCAGCAGCGTTTTTTTCGGCGAGCTGTCGCAGAACAAAGGGCTGCTCTTAGAGTTGGTCGGTATCGTCCTGATCGGAAGCATCTTTGTGAATCTGTCGAACTCCTTTGCGGGAGGGTTTATCAGTGAAAATGGATTCTATATTACTTATATGCTGATGACATCGCTGTTGCTGACGTCCTTTTCGATGGCGTATTCGATTACACTTGCGGCACTCGACAAGGTGCTCGTTGCAGTACGGCTGTTAGTTCCGGCGTTTCTGCTTGTGTTGCAGTTTATCGGACATGCTACGACGGCAGGCGGCACATACAATCTCGTTTTGGTCGGAATCTGGCTGATACAGGCGGTGATTATCCGGCTGGTGCTGCCGCTCATTGAATTCTATGTGATCGTGGCACTTGTGAACAACCTGCAAAAAGAGGACAGCTTCTCGAAACTGTGTGAGCTTGTGCAGAGCCTGATCAAATGGATTTTGCGGACGATCATCGTCGTGGTGATCGGATTAAATGTGATCAAGGGCTTGCTGGAGCCGCAGATGGACATCCTTGGGAAAACGGCGGTGAACCGGGCATTAACTGCGATTCCGGGAAGCGTCGTATCGGTGCTTGCAGGCACCTATCTTGCGTGTGGCATGATCGTAAAAAATAGTATCGGTATCACAGGTATCCTGATTCTGTCCGGCATCTGTCTGATTCCGATCATCAAGCTTTTCTTGCTGATGTTTACGGTGCGGATCACAACCGCGCTGATTCAGCCGATGGGCGATAAGCGGTATGTGGATGGCACGACGGCGCTGGCAAATGGAATCGGCATGCTGATGCAGGCGCTGGCAAGTGCACTCGTTTTATTTATCATAACTCTCGCGATCATGTCGGGGGCAACGAATGGAATAGGAGGGTAGCTATGCTGTTTGGCTGGATGAAAAGTCTGATCTTTTATCTATTGCTCGCAACGATTGTGACGCATATGGCGCCGTCCAATCAATATAAGCAATATATCCGGTATTTCATCGGACTGGTCGTGATTGTGCTACTTGCAAGTCCGCTCAAATTCCTGTTTGAATTTGGAAGCGGAGATCTGCAGGAATTGTTGCAGGAGATCGAGCATGTGGAAGGACAGGAGTCCGTCGCAGGAGTCGGCGGAAGCATCACGGATTATTATGGTATGGGCATCCGAGAGGGACTCAAAAAAGAACTTCAAGGTTATTCGGTTGAGGATGTTGCGATCATAACGGATGCCGGTGGAGAGCTATTGCAATGCACGATTTACATAAGTGAGGCAAAGGCAACAGAAGAGATGGAAAAAGAAATAAAAAAATACATTTCGGATGTCTATAATCTGGAGGATGCTCGTATATATGTAGTAAGACGGTGAGAATATGGAGTGGAAATTTAAGAAAAATGAAAAATGGAATAAGGTAATTCTGGTTGTACTGTGCGGGATTTTACTGCTTGTGATCGTGATGCCGCAGAAGACGGTGCAGACCGCGGTGGGGCAGACCGGATCTTCGTCTGACACAACCGCTTCCTATGAGGTGCGTCTGCGGGAGCTGCTTGCGGATACCTACGGTGCGGACATGGTTGACGTATTGATCTATGCAGGGGATCGCACACAGACGTATTATGGATCTGGCGGCACAGAGACGATCACGGGCGTGTTGATCACAATTAAAAAGGAAGCGGTCACAGGTACCACGATTGCAGATATTACCTTGGCGGTATGCGCGCTTTTTGATCTGCCGGCACATAAGGTGGCGGTTTTGGTAAAAAATTAGGGAGGTTTTTATGAAGAAAAAAACCATGAAACGAAACCAGATTATTATCGGGGCACTTACCGTGTTGCTTGGTGTGGCAGGCTACATAAATTTCTCCGGCAATAAACTGGATTTGGCACCGGGCGAGCTGGAACCGACTGAATCTGCCTTTGCAGAGGAGCAGACGGAGACAGATGCAAAACCAGCGGAGATTGTGTCCGGCGAGCTGACGGTCTCTGATGTTCCGGAGGATGAGTATATCGAGCTGAACTCGGAGGAGGAAAAAATCGGGGAAGCAGTGCTGACCTCAGCAAATGCGGCAAATAATTTCGTGTCAATCAAATTAAACCGGGAGCAGAGCCGCAGCCAGAACAAGGAGACATTGCTGGAGATCATCAACGGGGATGGCATGGATGCACAGGCGGTACAGGCAGCCACCGATGCATATGTGAAGCTGACTGAGGATGCGGAGAAAGAACAGGAAGCAGAGTCAATCCTTGCGGCAAAGGGCTTCGGAGAAGCGATCGTGTCGATTGGCGATTCTGGCGTGGATGTTATCTTAAATTGTACCGATCTGCCGGATGAAAAACGGGCACAGGTCGAGGATGTTGTAACAAGAAAGACCGGATGTACGGTGGACGCAATCGTCATCACACTGGCACAGTAATAAAATTGTAGAAATCAGCAGAAAGCCTTGCACAGTTGCAAGGCTTTTTAGTTGCATAATATGCATAAATTGGGTATAATATTTTACATATGCAATGAAATAAAGTAGGAAGGATAAGATAAGGAGGCAATTATGAGCGATATGATAAATGAAGAAGAAAAAATTGGTAAAATCAGTATAGCAGACGGCGTGGTGGCATCCATCGCCGGGATTGCAGCCATCGAGGTAGAAGGTGTTTCCAAGCTGACTGGAAATATCTCGAAGGAGCTTGTTGCAAAGCTTGGTAAGAAGAATCTTGCCAACGGTGTGAAGGTAGAGATCACAGATGGAAATGTAGTCGTAGATGTTTCATTGGAAGTTGAATATGGTACAAGCATCAAGAAAGTATCCGAGGGCGTGCAGGAGAAGGTAAAGCAGGCAATCGAGAATATGACCGGACTGCATGTGCGCGTGGTAAATGTTGTCGTATCCGGCATCAAGATGAATAAAGAGTAAGGCGGTTAATTATGACAAGACGAAGCATACGAGAAAATATTTTTCTGATCGTATTTAAGGCAGAATTCAACAATCAGGAAGAGATGGAAGAACAGATCCGTTATTCAATCAGTAAGATCGAAGAACCGGAAGAAGATCCGGAGGATGTTGCGATAACAGAAACGGGAAAGGTAAAAGAGGAGGATCTTGCCTACATTGCAGACAAGTCCCACAAGATTCTTTCCATGCTTCCGGCACTCGATGAGAAGATCAGCGAGATCTCTGATGGCTGGCAGATCGGCAGACTGGGCAAGCCGGAACTTGCAATCCTGCGTCTGGCACTCTATGAGATGCTCTATGATGAGGAAGTTCCATTCCGCGTAGCAATCAATGAGGCGGTAGAACTGGCAAAGAAATACTGTAATCCAGATGCAAGCGGATTTATCAACGCAGTATTGGCGAAGGTTGAGGAACCATGAGAGTAGAAAATGGAAAGAAAGTATTTTCTGTCCGGGAAGTCAATTCGTATATTGGCAATATAATAAAAAATGATTATCTGTTAAAAAACATCTGTTTTGAAGGGGAAGTGTCAAGCTTCAGCAAAGGTCCGACCGGGCATCTGTATATCACACTCAAGGATTGTACAGCTCCGGGCGATCTGCCAGAGGGCGCGCCGTACAACGGAATCCTGCGTGTGAATGTGTGGAAAAGTGTCGCGGCAAAGCTCAATCTGACGACGGTCAAGCAGGGCGATATCCTGATTGTGAAGGGAAGCTGCTCTATCTATGATGCGAAAAGTGAGTACAGTGTGAATGCCGTGTCTGTACAGCGGCGTGAAGAGCGTGGCTGGCATGGCGAAGCTTATGCAGAGCTGAAACGCAGACTGGGACAGGAAGGTATCTTCGATACGGCGATCAAGAAGCCGATTCCGAAATATCCAAGGGCAGTCGGCGTCGTGATCTCCATAGGTACGAATGCGTATAAGGATATTATGAGCGTATCACATCGGCGGAATCCCTATGTGCAGATGATCGTCTGTGATGCGCGGGCGCAGGGCGAAAATGCGCGCGAGCTGATCGTGCAGGGTATCCGCAGACTCGACAGAATGGGTGTGGATACGATTATCATTGGACGAGGCGGTGGATCGAGGGAAGATCTGGAGGTCTTTGACGATGAGGCAGTTGTCCGTGCAATCTATGAGGCGAAGACGCCGATCATATCTGGAACTGGACATGAGGGTGATACATCGCTGGCAGATGATGCGGCAGATCTGCGTGTCGAGACGCCGACGGCAGCAGCAACTGCAGCCGTTCCACTGATCGACGATATTTTACGGACAATCGAGCTTCGGCTGCGGACAATGAATTATCACGTGGCAAATAAGAAACAGAATTATCAGGCACGTCTGGATTCCTGTGAGCGGGAATTACGGCTCCGGATGCAGGGACGTCTGCAGGAGAAAGAGACAAAGCTGCAGATGTATATGCAGCAACTGGCAGCACTGAATCCGAGAGCAAAACTCGAAAAGCAGCAGGAGAAGCTGAAGCAAAGCAGAGAACGACTTGAAAACCGGATCCAGCTTAAGTTTAAAGAATATGAACATCAACTGCATCTGTTGTTAACAAGACTGCATGGCAACGCACCGACAGCCAAGCTGGTAGGTGGGTTCGGATATCTTGAATCAGAGGGAAAGCCTGTAATGTCAGCGGGACAGATGCAGGCAGGCGATCCGCTTCATGTTACTCTGCATGATGGCAGAATCCATGCGACGGTCGTTTCTGTGGAAGCAGATACAAATGGTGTACAAGGAGAATAAAACAACATGGCAGAAAAAAAGAAGGAATTAAACATAGAGGAAGCATTTGCCAGATTGGAAGAGATCAACAAGCTTCTGGAAAATCCCGATACAAATCTGAAAGACTCCATGACGTTATATGCAGAGGGCGTGGAGCTTGCGAATGCCTGTAAGGAAGAACTTGCAGGTGTGGAAAAGGAGATAAAGATATTAGATGAAGTATGATGCCAAGGCAATTGAGGAGATGATAGAGGCGTATCTGCCGGAGGAGACCGGACATCAGAAAACTGTGCTGGCTGCGATGAATTATGCGGTAAAAGCAGGCGGCAAACGGCTGCGTCCGATGATGCTCCGTCTGTGTTATGAGATGTTTGCAAAGGAACCGCAGGAGGCACTGGTGCGCCCATTTATGGCGGCAATGGAGATGATCCATACATATTCCCTTGTGCATGATGATCTTCCGGCGATGGACAACGACGCGCTACGCCGGGGACTTCCGACCGTGCATGTCAAGTTTGGTGAGGATATGGCGATTTTAGCCGGAGATGCATTGTTAAACTTTGCATTTGAAACTGCGTGTCAGGGATTTGCGGTGAAGCCGGGCGATGCCAATGTGGAGAAGGCATTTGCGGTGCTTGCAAAAAAAGCTGGTATCTATGGCATGGTTGGCGGACAGGTGCTCGATGTGGAGCGTGCCGGACTTCCGATGGATGAGGACCAGCTTGCGTTTATCTATGAGAATAAGACAGGCGCGTTGATCGCGGCGGCATGTATGTGTGGTGCATATCTTGCTGGTGCAGATGATGCGGTTGTCGCACAGTTAGAGGAGGCTGCCTATGCAGTCGGGTTTGCGTTTCAGGTGCAGGATGATATCTTAGATCTGGTCGGGGACGAGCAGTTGCTTGGCAAACCATTACATTCGGATGATAAAAACCATAAGGTGACCTATGTGACATTGCACGGAATGGATGCTGCAAAGCAGTACGTGGAAGAAATGTCCGAGAAAGCGATCCGTATATTGGAGAATATAAAAGCGTGGGATGAGGGGGCAAAAGCGGATATGATCGCGCTTGTAAAAAGCTTGATCAACCGGGACCATTAACCTGATCGCATAAGCATATTTATGACAGGTAAAGGCAATGCATATGTTAGAGAAGATAACAAAAGAAAACGATATTAAGCAGATAGAAAGACAGGATTATCCGGCACTGGCAGCAGAGATCCGGGATTTTCTGATTGAGAAAGTAAGTATACATGGTGGGCATCTGGCGTCCAATCTTGGTACGGTGGAGCTTACGATGGCACTGCATGCCGTGATGAATTTCCCAGAAGATAAGCTGATCTTTGATGTCGGACATCAATCCTATACACATAAGATCCTGACCGGAAGAAAGGATGCGTTTGAGACACTGCGGCAGTACGATGGCTTAAGCGGGTTCCCAAAACGCAACGAGAGTCCGTGCGATGCGTTCGACACCGGACACAGTTCGACTGGTATCTCAGCGGCGATGGGGTATTCAATCGCCAGAGATCTGCGCGGCGGGGATGAGAAGGTCGCCGTTGTAATCGGTGACGGATCTCTGACCGGAGGTATGGCGTATGAAGCGTTAAACGGGCTTGCACAGTTGAAAACCGGGTGTGTCGTTGTCATTAACGACAACAATATGTCGATCGGTAAAAACGTCGGCGGTCTGTCCAAGTATCTGAATGAAATCCGGCTTGGAAATGCGTACAATGAGTTAAAAACCGGTGTGGAAAGCAGTCTGATGGGGTCAAAAACCGGAAAGAAGATTGCGAAGGTACTGAAGCGCTCGAAGGATAATATCAAACAGTTTTTTGTGCCGGGCATGTTTTTCGAGGAGCTTGGAATCACGTATGTCGGACCAATTGACGGACATGATATCAATCAGATGATCACGACATTTCAGCATGCATTCCGGCTGGATAAACCGATTATTATTCATGTGAAGACGAAAAAAGGAAAAGGCTATGGCTATGCGGAGCGGCACCCGGATTATTTCCATGGGATTGCGCCGTTTGACCGGATATCCGGTAAGGTGCTTGCCGCGAAAAAGACAAGCTGTTACACCGATATTTTTGCGAAGAAGATGGTGAAGCTTGGAGAGACACATGAGGATGTTGTAGCGATCACGGCTGCGATGGCACAGGGAACCGGACTGGTACGATTTGAAGAGGCGTACCCAAAGCGGTTTTTCGATGTGGGAATTGCAGAACAGCATGCGGTGACTTTTGCTGCTGGTATGGCTGCCGCAGGTATGGTGCCTGTCGTGGCAATCTATTCTTCGTTCCTGCAGCGTTCGTATGACCAGATTCTACATGATGTGTGCTTGCAGAAGCTGCATGTGATTTTGGCGATTGACCGTGCCGGTCTTGTCGGACAGGATGGAGAGACGCACCAGGGTATCTATGATCTGGCGTATCTGTCGCATATGCCGCATATGATCGTACTGGCTCCGAAGAACCGGTATGAGTTGGAGGCAATGCTTGATTATGCCTATGCATATGATGGACCGATTGCAATCCGGTATCCAAGAGGCAGTGCGTATAAGGGACATGCGGATATTCAGACGCCGATTGTCTATGGAAAGAGTGAAGTGATACAGGAGGCATCTGGCGTGGCAGTGTTCTCCTGTGGACATATGATGGAGGAAGCAGACCGCCTTGTGGAACGGTTAGAGGCGAAGCAGATTCCTGTGACACTGGTCAATGTGCGGTTCCAGTCGATGCTTGATACGGAGCTTTTAGACCGGCTGATGAAGACGCATACCGTCTTTGTAACATTGGAGGATACGATCATGCAGGGCGGATATGGCGAGAAGCTGCATGCGTATCTGGCAGAGAAAAACAGTCCGGAACAGTATACATTTATCAGCGGAGCGATTCCGCTTCCGAGTGTGCCACAGGGAACAATTCCGGAGTTAAGGCACCATATGCAGATCGATGCAGAGGGACTGGCAGAAAAGATTGTACCGTGTTATAAGAAACATTTGAAATAGAAATAATATAGAGGAAGAACGATGGAGAAGCAGAAGAAACAGCGGCTGGATGTATTGCTTGTGGAGAAAGGACTGGCGCCTTCGAGAGAGAAAGCAAAAGCAATCATCATGGCGGGAATTGTATATGTAGATGGCAACAAAGAAGATAAGGCTGGGACGACATTTCCAGTGAACGCGGTGATCGAGATAAAGGGGAAAACTCTGCCGTATGTGAGCCGCGGCGGTCTGAAGCTGGAAAAGGCAATGCAGAAATTCCCGATCACACTGTCTGGCAAAGTCTGCATGGATGTCGGCTCTTCGACCGGCGGATTTACAGATTGTATGTTGCAAAACGGAGCGACAAAAGTCTACGCAATCGATGTCGGACATGGACAGCTTGCGTGGAAGCTTCGCAATGACGAGCGGGTAGTCTGCATGGAAAAGACGAATATCCGTTATGTTGTGCCGGAGGATATTGACGAGCTGGCAGCATTTTCTTCGATTGATGTATCGTTTATCTCGTTGACGAAGGTTTTGCTTCCGGTGAAGAATCTTCTGACGGAGGATGGACAGGTGGTCTGTCTGATCAAGCCGCAGTTTGAAGCCGGACGGGAAAAGGTAGGAAAAAAGGGCGTTGTGCGTGACCGCGATGTCCATGAAGAGGTGATCCGCATGGTGATGGACTATGCCTCTTCGATTGATTTTTATCCGCTGGCACTGGATTTTTCTCCGGTGAAGGGACCAGAGGGAAATATTGAGTATTTATTATTCTTATCCAAGAATAAACAAGATCAGGAAATCGTGGATGCTTCATCCATTGATATAAAAGCAGTTGTTACAGCTTCACATGATACGTTAGATAAGGAACCGGGCAATGAATAAGTTTTTAATCGTCGCAAATACTGACAAAGACATCAATTTAAAACTTTCGCAGGATATCGTTGCGTACATCAGGGAAAAAGGTGCGCAGGCGGTTGTGGTGAGCGATGAGCAGCACTACAATGGCACGACGATCAAGCCCGAATACATGGGAGGCGTAGAGGCTGTGATCGTGCTTGGCGGGGATGGAACGATACTCCGTGCAGCACACAGCATTGGAACCTATGATGTTCCACTTATGGGCGTCAATCTCGGAACGCTTGGTTTTTTAACTGAGGTGGAAGAGTCAAACGCATATAAAGCAATCGACCGTCTGCTGGCGGACGATTACAGCATAGAAAAACGGATGATGATTGAGGGACGCAAGGGAGAGACATCCTTTTCCTGCCTGAACGATGTGGTGATCACACGTGCAGGATTTTCCCGAATCATTGGTCTGAATATCTATGTAAATGAGCAGTTGTTAGACACGTATGAGGCAGATGGTGTGATTGTGGCGACGCCGACTGGTTCGACCGGATATAATTTGTCCGCCGGTGGACCGATCATCAGCCCGAAATCCAAGGCAGTCGTTGTGACACCGATTTCTCCGCATTCGCTTACCTCCAAGAGCGTCGTGTTTGACAGTGCAGACCGTATACGGATCGAGGTTGTCAAGAAACGGAGAACACAGGAGACAGAAGCAATCGTTTCCTTTGACGGAGCAGACAATATCGAATTATCTGCGGGTGAGAGCGTGGAAGTGACCTGCTCGAAGCGTGAGATCCGATTGATAAAAATGTATGATGTCAGCTTTTATAGTGTACTTCGGGAAAAAATAGGAGGCGCTTAACATGAGTAAGCAGAGACGCCAGCAGGCATTGCTGGAATTGATATCGGAATATGAGATAGACACGCAGGAAGAGCTTACCAGACGTTTACAGGCACTTGGATTTGAGACAACACAGGCAACTGTATCGAGAGATATACGGGAATTGAAACTGGAAAAAGTTTCCTACGGAAGTGGGAAGCATCGTTATGCTGCAAGTCTGGAACCTGATACCGGAACACATGCATCCTATCAGCATGTGATGGCATCGTGTATTCTTTCGATTGAAGCCGCACAGAATATTATTGTAGTCAAAACTGTATCCGGTATGGCGATGGCGGTTGGTGCTGCAATCGACAATCTGTCGGTGGAAGGCATTATGGGATGTATTGCAGGCGATGATACGCTGTTTCTGGCGATCAAAGATGGGCAGCAGGCAGAACATATAATTGGAGAGATAAAAAAATGTTGTTGACAATGCACATAAAAAATATAGCGCTGATCGAGGAGATTGACATTGATTTTCACGAGCAGCTGAATATTCTGACCGGAGAGACGGGTGCTGGTAAATCTATTATCATTGGATCTCTGGGAATCTGTCTGGGTGGTAAATTCCCGAAAGAACTGTTGCGGGATGACACAAAGGATGGACTGGTCGAGCTTGTATTTTCGGTTGACCAGCCAGCAATTGTGGAAGCGCTTGAGAAGCTGGAGGTGACACCGGATGAGGACGGTACTTTGCTGATATCCCGGCGGTTATCGCCGAATGGCAGAACCGTCAACCGGGTAAATGATACGACGGTGACGATCACGCGGTTAAAAGAAATCGCATCGCTTCTGATTGATCTGCATGCACAGCATGAGCAGCAGACGCTGTTAAAGCCGGCGAAGCATCTGGAGATACTCGATCGTTTTGGCGGGGAGGATATCCAGAAGTTGAAAAAACAGGTGCAGGAAGATTATCATATCTACCGGGAACTTGAAGAAGAAAAGAAAAAAGGCAGCATGGACGAGGCAGAGAAAAACAAACGCATGGATTTCCTGCAGTATCAGATTAAGGAAATCAAAGATGCGAAGCTGGTCGATGGCGAGGATGTCCAGTTGGAACGGCAGTACAAGAAGGCGGTCAATGCAAAGGAAATCCTGCAATATGCAAACGACATCTATGCACTGACCGGATATGGAGCTACTTCTGCGGGAGAACAGCTAGGACGTGCGATCAAGGATATGCGCAGACTCACGGAACTGGACGAGGAGCTTGCCGATGCGGCTGGTATCTTAGAGGATGCCGATGGTCTGCTGTCAGACTTTAATCGTGAGATCAGTGAGTATATGAAGGATATGGAGTTTGATGAAGGACAATTTCGTGAGATGGAAAGTCGTCTGGATCAGATCAATTCCTTAAAGGCAAAATACGGAAATTCCATTTCCCGGATTTTGGAAAGCCTTGCAGCTTTCGAGAAAGAATATGATGCTCTTTCCGGCTATGAGGAGCATATGCAGGAGATTGAGGCACAATGGAAGAAACAGACGGCGAAGCTTGAAGAGAGCTGCCGGGTATTATCCGAGCACAGACGGGCACTTTCGGAAAAGCTTTGTAAGAAGATCCGGGAGTCCTTGGAGGATATGAACTTTAATATGGTCCGGTTTGAGATGCGGTTTGAGACATCCCCGAATTATTCTGCAAATGGCTACGATGATGCGTGCTTCTATATCTCGACGAATGTCGGTGAAGCGATGCGTCCGTTGCATGAGGTTGCATCCGGTGGTGAACTGTCGCGAATCATGCTGGCAATGAAATCCTGTCTTGCAAATCAGGACGACACACCGACACTTGTCTTTGATGAGATCGATGTCGGTATCAGTGGCAGAACCGCACAGAAGGTGGCAGAGAAGATGTCGATCCTGTCACGGCAGCATCAGGTTATCTGTATCACGCATCTTTCCCAGATCGCAGCGATGGCAGATGCACATTATCTGATTGAAAAAAATGTGGAAAATGAGAAAACAATTTCCAGCATCCGGTTACTTTCAAAGGAAGAGGAAATTGAAGAACTGGCAAGACTCATCGGTGGTGCAAAAATCACGGAGACGACGATTCACACTGTGACCGAGATGAAAGGATTGGCAGAACAGGCAAAAATAAACTGAATTACATAGAATGAAATATTCGATACTAAGAGTACATGGAGGAATCTATGTACTCTTTTTTATAGCACAAATTATATGAAATAAAGCGATTTGAAATAAAGAAATGAAATCAGGAGAGGAGGAAACGATGTGAGAAAGTATCGAATCTTTTTAGTTGTACTGTTGCTGATAGTGCTTGGCATCTTAGGGTATCATAACCGGGAGTTCCTGTTCGCAAAGGGAGGAGATACAGATGTGGAGACGCAGGCGGATTCCCTGCCGGTTGTATCAAGTGAAGGGGAGACCGAATGCATGGTCTGTCCGTCAGGAGAACCAGTTGGAATCTATGTGAAAACAAAAGGTGTAATGGTGATCGGCGTCAATTCGGTTGTGGACGAACAGGGAATCACATGCAATCCATGTGAGAATCTGTTGTCGCCGGGCGATTATGTAATGCGTATCAATGGACAGAGTGTGGACGATAAAAAATCAATGCTGGAACTGGTACAGCAAAGCGAAGGACACGAATTGCTGCTTCGTGTCTGCCGGGAAAATGAGTACCGGACGGTGCGTGTAACACCGGTAAAGAAAAAGGATGGCAGCTATGCGCTTGGACTCTGGGTAAAGGATGATATTTCCGGAATCGGAACAATCACCTATACAGATGGAGAACGGTTTGCTGCACTTGGACACAGCATCAACGACAACGACACAGGAATTATGTTCCGCGTGTCCGATGGCGCGGTGTATGAGACGACGATCGTGCGCATCAAAAAGCCGGAAGCGGATAAGCCGGGACGACTGGAGGGCATCATCAATTATACCGGACGGTATGTGATCGGGCGCGTGGAGGAAAATAGTGCCTTTGGTATTCACGGATACTTGACAAAACGACAGCAAAAGACACATACGCAGGACATCCAGGTGGCAGTTGGACGAAAATCAGAGGTGCATGTCGGAACCGCGTATCTGCTTTCGTCGGTATCCGGGGAGTCGAAACAATACGAAATCGAGATTGTGTCAGTCGATTCTGACAATGAGAACGGACGGTGTATGGAATTTAAGGTAACCGATTCGACATTGCTTTCTCTGACCGGCGGAATTGTGCAGGGAATGAGCGGCACACCAATCCTGCAGGATGGCAGGCTGATCGGGGCAGTGACACATGTATTTGTCAACGATTCGACACGAGGCTACGGCATTTTCATCGAAGAAATGATGCAGTAAAAAATGGGAAAAATTGACCGAAAATGCTGTCAATATTTACTGTCGCAACTTGCGTTTTATTATGTATTGCCCTCGCAAAATAATGAAACTATAATGTCTTTGATATCAAGATTAGAGGGGGATAGTTTTATGAAGACAAAAGTGCTTATCATAAAACATGATACAAAGGCAGCGACGGAATTAAGACAGCAGCTTGCAAAGAATAAGGATATTTGCGTGTGCGATATTATTTCAGACGGCGGAAACGCAGTTTCGGCAATTCGCGCACAAAATCCAAATGTCATTTTGCTGGATTTCCTGTTGCCGAATCTGGATGGACTGGCAGTGATGGAAGAGGTCAACGGATGGGGAACCCGTGGATACCGCTTCCTGTTGCAGGGGAATGCCAGCCAGATTCGATTTGCACAAAATACATGCCGGGGAAATGTTGATCATATTTTCGTCCGTTTTATCGATGAAGAATATAATGATCTTGATCTGGAAAAGGAAATCCTGACCTTAGCGCGTGGCAAACAGACGGGGATGAGTGTCTGCCAGCCGGAGGATGCAGGAGAAGAACTGCAGACAAAGCTCGAAGTAAAGGTTACGGAAATCATTCATGAGGTAGGCGTGCCAGCACATATCAAGGGATACCAGTATCTGCGCAGCTCTATCCTGATGGCAGTACAGGATATGGATATCCTCGATTCCATCACGAAGCAGCTCTATCCTTCGATTGCAAAGGCATACGCAACGACACCATCCCGTGTGGAACGTGCCATCCGGCATGCCATTGAGGTGGCATGGAGCAGAGGCAATTCCGACACGATGCATGAGCTATTTGGATATACATTGCAGCAGGGAAAGCTGAAGCCGACGAACTCGGAATTTATAGCACTTATCGCCGACAAAATACGACTCGAATCGAAGATGAAAAGCGCGTAGACAAAATTATCCACAAAAAGAAAATTTCTGTGGAAATGCGCTTGACAATGGTATTTTGAAATTATATCATCTTCCTATGGTTAATTTTGATTGATAGGAGGTTGGTTCCAAGAAGGGGAGGATAATATGAATACGGAGAGAATCAGGGTGATGATTGCGGACGCCGGGTATGAGATGCTTGGCCGGCAGTTAGAAGCCTATAATGGGGAGAGATTCGATATCGTTTGCTGTACAGCGGATGGAAATGAGGTGTATGATCAGGTGCTGCAGGCACAGCCGGATGTGTTGCTGATGGATGTGTTCATTACCAACGTAGACGGACTGGAAGTATTAGAGCAGCTGCGGGAGAATCCGTCATTGACGGAGCTGAAGATTATTTTTCTGTCGACCGTGGGATCGAGCCGGATCATCAATATGGCATTTAATCTGGGTGCCGATTATTATATGATGAAGCCTTGTAATCCGAAGGTACTGGCAAAACGAATTATACAGATTGCAGACTTTGCAAAGGTTGGGGAGCCGATGGAAGGATGCGAAGATGAGGATACCAAACTGCCAGCCAACAATGTGTATGACTATGGTATGCATACGATGGAGAACGACGTAACGGAGATCATCCGTGAGATCGGTATTCCGGCGCATATCAAAGGATATCAGTACATACGTGAGGGCATCATGATGGCAGTCAATGATATGAATATGCTCAATTATATAACGAAGCTGTTGTATCCAAGTATAGCGAAAAAATACAAGACGACGTCCAGCAGTGTGGAGCGTGCCATCCGTCATGCGATTGAAGTGGCATGGGGAAGAGGCAAGATCGAAGTCATCGAGGATATGTTTGGCTATACGGTGAGTGCAGGAAAAGGAAAGCCGACGAATTCCGAGTTTATTGCCCTGATCGCGGACAAGCTGAGGATTGAGTATAAAATGCATGCAAGCTAAAAAATAAAATCCATGCGAAAGTTACGAAAGGAGATAAAGACGTGGCAACGGAAGGAACAAGAGAAGGTGGTTCCAGCATGAACAGAGGACAAGGAAAATATTTTGATCGGGAGAAACGACCAGGTGGAGGAACAAGATTCCAGAAATCCGATCGTTCCGGCGCACCGCGAGGTGACCGACAGGCAGGTGGAGACAGACCACCGCGTGGAAACGGAAACCGATCATATGGAGAGAAATCATACGGTGACAGACCATATGGAGACAGACCACCGAGAAATGAGCGTCCAAACCGAAACTACGGAGGTGCTCCTAAGTTTCCGAAAAAGGATGAGGATGAGGAAGACAGAGGCAGAAGAAGCAAGCCATCCCGTCCAAAGGAGAGTAAGCCTACGATCGCAATTCCGGACAAAAATAAGGTCCAGATGCGCTTAGAAAAGGAACAGAAATCGGTTAAGAAGAAGCAGAACAACAAAAAACGGGAATCCAGTCGTCCGCAGCCAAAGCAGAAGCGGTCAAGCAATATCAATTATACGAAGAACTATGCCAATGGCGCGTATGATGATTATGAGGATTTTGATGATTGGGAATAAAAAGGCAGGCACCATACAGCAGTTTGTATGGTGCCTTTTTGCGTGCTGGTATGTAGTGGTTTTACTTGTCTTGGAGAAATGAATGTGATATGATACTTTTATCTGTGGAATTTGTGATACACATGGAGGAACATTTTGGACGAGAACAATCTGGATAGTCTGTTGGATGAATTATCATCGATGGATGGAGAATTGAATGAGAATATTGATATAGATTCCGGCGTGGATGTCGATGCAGATGATATGGATGACATTTCTCTCGATGAACTGGATCATTTAGATGGCATGGATCTTGGAGATCTGGATTTCGATGATATTGATTTTGATGATGTTGATATCACGAAACTGGATGCCGGTGCCAATCCGGTCGTAAAGAAGAAGCCGCAGGAACAGGAAACGGACGATATGAGTCTGGATGCCCTGATCGAGAAGGCAAATCAGGAGAATGTGAAACCAGAACCGTCACAGGAAGAGCCGTCGGCGCAGGCGGACAATACCGATGTTTTTGGAGAAGCAGACTTGCAGATGCAGGAAGATACCGCGTTGCCAGAGGGCGTGTTCGATGATGCTTTGTTTGGTTCGATGGATATGGGAATGTCAGAAGAACCAGAACTGTCAGAGAAGGAAAAAAATCCATATACGGCAGATGAGGATGGCCTGGATGCATTGTTGCAGTCCTCTATGGCAGAAAGTTTGTTGAACGGGGATCTGGCTGATATCGAGGATATTGGCGAAAAAACGGAGGAACCGGTAAAAAAGGTGAAGCAGCCGCGGAAAAAGGCAGAGAAGAAGAAAAAAGCGGAAATCGAGGAAGAAGAGACAGAACATAAAAAGAAAACGATTTCTGAGATTCTTTTTGGTGAGCCGGATGAGGATGACTTAGAAGAGGAAGCTTTGTTCGAGGAGAAGAAAGCGAAGAAGGAAGCTGAAAAGAAGAAAAAACAGGCAGAGCGGGAAGCGAAAAAAGAAGAAAAGGACGCAGCCAAGCAGGAGATGCTTGCTGCGAAGCAGGCGAAGGATAAAGCAAAGCAGAAGGAAAAAGCCGACAAAAAACGACAAAAAGATGAAGCCTATGCGGCAGAGCTTGAAGCCGAAAAAGATCAGAAAAAGGTTTCGACACCGACCGTTATTGTTGTATTTGTTCTGTTTTTTGCACTTGCGGCAGGAGTCGTACTCGGTACGAATCAGTTTAACTATTCGCAGGTAATCAAAAAAGCGGCGAATTATTTCGAACGGCATCGATATCGTCTGGCATATGACGAAGTATCTGGCGTGGAAGTCAAAGAAAAAGATCAGGATCTGAAAGACCGTATCTATACAGTTATGTATGTAGAACGGCTCTACGAATCCTATGAGAATAACATGAAGCTTGGTAGAGCGGACAAGGCACTCGATGCGTTGCTCCGTGGTATTCAGAAATATGATGAGCATTACGATGAGGCGGTAGAACTGGATATCGTAAAAGATATTGATTCCTGCCGGGATAAGATTATAAATGCCTTGTGGAATACTTATGGTATTACTGAGGAGACGGCATACCAGATCTTAGCAATGGAAGGACAGGAATATACCAAAACCTTGTCGGAGCTTGGCGCAAAAGCGGCGGAGACAGAAACACCGACGGATGCGCAGGGACAGTAATAAATGCAACTATTGACTGTATGAATGTGACAGAGGATGAGACGATGATAGCAATTTTAGATTACGATGCAGGCAACATTAAAAGTGTAGAAAAAGCAGTGCATTATCTGGGCGAAGAAGCTGTTATCACGCGGGATAAGGATCTGATCTTATCGTGTGACAAGGTGATCCTGCCGGGCGTGGGAAGCTTCGGTGATGCGATGGGTAAGCTGCGGGAGTACAAGCTGGATCAGGTGATCTACGATGTGGTAGATGCCGGGACACCATTTCTTGGAATCTGCCTTGGCTTACAGCTTCTGTATAAGACAAGCGAGGAAAGCCCGGGAGCAACGGGACTTGGAATTTTGGACGGCGAGATTTTACGGATTCCAGATGCACCGGATCTGAAGGTGCCACAGATTGGATGGAATTCTCTCGATATCACACCGGGCGCAAAATTATTTGCCGGTGTGGAGGAACACCCATATGTATATTTTGTGCATTCGTATTACCTGAAATCGAAGGACGAAGCAGATGTTGCAGCGCGGACACACTATTCCGTGGAGATTCATGCATCTGTGGAAAAGGGAAATGTATTTGCGTGTCAGTTCCATCCGGAGAAGAGTTCGACGGTAGGACTGAAAATATTGGATAACTTTATACACTTATAAGAGACGAGGAGGAAGAGAGTATGCATACAAAGAGAATTATTCCTTGTCTGGATGTCAACAATGGCAGGGTTGTAAAGGGTATCAATTTTGTGAATTTGAAGGATGCAGGTGATCCGGTTGCTGTTGGTGCTGCTTATGATAAGGCAGGTGCGGATGAGCTTGTATTTCTGGATATTACAGCATCTTCGGATTCGAGAAATATCGTGATCGATATGGTGCGGAAGGTTGCGGAGACTGTATTTATTCCGTTTACGGTTGGCGGCGGTATCCGTACAGTTGATGATTTTAAGGCGATTTTACGTGAGGGCGCCGATAAGATCAGTATCAATTCCTCTGCTATCAATACACCGCGGCTGATCAGTGATGCTGCAGACAAGTTTGGCAGCCAGTGTGTGGTCGTTGCGATTGATGCGAGAAGAAGAGAAGATGGAAGCGGCTGGAATGTGTTCAAGAACGGTGGACGTGTCGATACCGGACTTGATGCAATCGAGTGGGCGATGCAGGCAGATAAGATGGGCGCAGGAGAGATCCTGCTTACGAGTATGGACTGTGATGGAACAAAGGCAGGCTACGACGTGGAGCTGACCAGACTGATTGCCGAAAATGTATCCGTTCCGGTAATTGCGTCCGGCGGTGCAGGAACGAAGGAGCACTTCTATGATGCACTGACAGAGGGAAAAGCAGACGCAGCACTTGCAGCATCCCTGTTCCACTACAAGGAGCTGGAGATCATGGATCTCAAAGCATATCTGGCGGAGCGTGGAATTCCGATGCGTATGTAGCGATATACGACGGTGGAAGAAGGACTTAAAACATGATAACACTCATTGAAAATGATATTTCTCTGGAAGAGTATCTGACACTTCGGGAGAAAGTTGGCTGGAAGAAACTGACAGACAAGCAGGCGGCACATGCCCTTGCGAATTGTCTGTATAAAGTAAAAGCGGTCGATGCGGACGGACAGGTCGTTGGTATGGGACGTGTCGTTGGAGACGGTGCCGTGGTCTGTTATATTCAGGATCTGATCGTGATTCCACAGGTGCAGGCACAGGGCATTGGCTCGCAGATTATACAGAAATTAAAAGCGTATGTGGAATCTCTGCGGGAAGAGGAAAGCACGATGATGCTATGTCTGATGTGTGCCAAGGGCAGAGAGCCATTTTATGAAAAACATGGATTTATGCAGCGACCGACCGATGCACTTGGACCGGGTATGATTCAGTATCTGACAGAAAAATAAAGAATAAAACAAAAAATCCTCCCATCCGGGAGGTTTTTTGCTTTCTATCGAACTATGAGATTACTCAGCAAGATATGGCTTTAACGCTGCCATGATATCTTCTGTATCCTTATCTGTATGTACATTTAAGTCGATTGGCTTGGAAATATCCAAACTGAAAATACCCATGATAGACTTTGCATCGATAACATAACGACCAGATACTAAGTCAAACTCAGCATTAAAACCGCTGATGTCATTTACAAAGCTCTTTACCTTATCGATAGAGTTGAGAGAAATTTTAACCTTTAACATATAGAAACCTCCTTGTATATTATGAAAGCGAAAAATAATCTCAAAAATATATCTTTCGCACTTTTTTTATCTATGTTACTATAATAAAAGTTTACACTATAAAAGTCAAGAATCAGCAGGAGAAATTTGCGTAAAATGTATGTGAATATTTTAAATAAAAAAGTAGCAGTTTGCACACTTGGATGCAAGGTGAATCAATATGAGTCAGACAGTATGATGGATATTTTGAAGAAAAATGGATGCGAGATTGTACCATTTTCACAGTTTGCAGATGTGTATATCGTCAATACGTGTTCGGTCACGAATATGGCGGAGCGAAAGTCGAGACAGATGCTGCACCGCGCGAAAAAGAAGAACCCGGAGGCGGTCATTGTGGCAGCCGGATGCTATGTGCAGGCAGCCGAGGAAGCGTTGGCAAAGGATCTAGGCATCGATATTCTGATCGGAAACAACTGCAAGAAGGATGTTGCCCGTATCTTAAGTGAATATTATGAGGATACGTCCATGCATGAGGTTGTGATCGACATCAATCACACGAACGAATATGAGGAAATGACGCTCATAAAGCCGAACGAGCGATGCCGTGCCTATGTCAAGGTGCAGGACGGCTGTAATAATTTCTGCACGTATTGTATCATCCCATATACACGTGGCAGAATCCGCAGCCGGAAGCTTGCGGATGTCGTGCGGGAGGTAGAAGGGCTGGCAGTAGAAGGCGTACAGGAAGTCGTGATTACAGGAATCAATTTATCTTCCTATGAGGATGAGGATGGTGCATCGCTGCTGATGCTGTTACAGGCAGTTGCCAAAGTGAATGGTATTAAGCGTATCCGGATGGGATCGCTGGAGCCGCGTGTGATCACAGAGGAATTCCTGGATGGTATCACAGCGCTTGATAAGGTGTGTCCGCATTTCCATCTGTCATTGCAGAGTGCCTGCAATGAGACGTTAAAGCGGATGAACCGGAAATATACAATCGAAGAATATATGGAAAAATGCGAGATGATCCGCAAGGCATATGATCTGTCTCTTATACACATCTCCGAGCCAACGAGACATGCGCAGATCTCGTATGC
>OWJI01000012.1_pt1 | contig 143384 bp, 140 predicted proteins | sample 1732541 | NCBI WGS metagenome assembly OWJI01 (sample SAMN05065727, study PRJEB22554) | human gut metagenome | biome: ENVO:2100002; feature: ENVO:00000062; material: ENVO:00002003 | host: Homo sapiens | place: USA
AAAAGATTTAATGGTAAAATGTTCTCAGACGTGCGGTGCGCCGCAAGCCGTGCTTCTGCACGGCAAAATCCGCTTCGGCGGATTTTAAGTCTGAGGTTATTATACCATAATTCAGCCCGTTTTACAACCGCTGAAAACCCCGATATTTTCAGGGTTGTTCAATATATAATGCGGTGCAAAGCGGGCGAAATAGGGGGCAATTAGTAACAAATTAGTATCAGATTTTTGTTAGATATTTCTTGTCAACTGCCCCGGTAACTGCCCCGGTTTTCAGCGTAGAAATCACAACTCTGTTGCCCTTGATTTCACGCACATAAAGGGTTGAAGAATATACCCAACTCTGAAATTTTGTGCTGCTGCCATATACCGGGGCATTGGAAGCCAGCTTCACCTTATCACCAACAGCAAGGGAAGCCGCCGCTGATCCCCCGGAAGAAACAGGCTTTCCCTGTTCAGTAGTGATATAGGTATCAAATCCGGCTGCTTTCAGCTTTGCCGCCATAGCATCAGCGTTTTCCTTCTTACTGTATGCCCCGACCTGAATTTTATACAAGCCGCCAGCCTTCACCATGTAAGTATCAAAACCCGCCGCCTTTACCTTTGCAAGCTGCGAATCGGCGTTTGCTTTGTTCTTATATGCCCCGGTTTGCACCCGGTAAAGAGTACCGGAAGGGGAAGGCTGCGGGGCTGCTCCACCCAAACGGGAAGTAACCTTTGCTGCAAGATCACCCAAACGATTATAAAGCCAATCGCCGGGGCAACTCTTATTTGCAAACCAGCGGTGAACGGTAATAATCATTTCATCCGCTTTTGGCTCATAGGAAAGGGTTTTGTTCTTATCCCCGAACCAAAGCAATTTTTTCTTCCCGTTACGCTTGCAAATATCGGTGCAAAGGTCAATCAGGGCGGCATATACCGCATCCGTCATTGCATAAGGGGCGGTTTTGTCAGAAGAACATTCGATTGTAACCGCCCGCTGATCGTTGGCATTGCTGGAAGAACACCATGAACGGTTTTTTTCCTCAACACAAAGGGAAATTCGCCCATCCGTACCAATGCCATAATTGCAACTTGCTTCCCTTCCAGCCGGGAAGCAATCACAAATTCTTTCACAAGAAAGCTGCCCTACTACACAATGGGGCGTGATCCGGTCAATGCCGTGTGTTCGCTGCCCGCTGTGGTTCGGTGAAAGTTTGGTGTAAACCACCAAAGGGGAATTACTCATTTTCTTTATCCTCGCTTTCTGCCTTTTTCTTCAAAACTTCAATCGCCTTGACGATAACCGAAGGGATAGGCACACCCATCAGCCCCGCATTTTCGATAACGGAAATTGTTTCATTCGCAATGAAGGCAATCACAACCGCATCACGGATAAAATTAGAACCCATTACCAAATCAAGGCGGCAAGCTACCAGCACCACAAGAAGGGTTACACCCTTACGGCAAAGCCCCTTCCATCCTGCACGGCTTTCCAATGCCCCGTTCTCTGTTTTTTCGGAATTGTGAAATACTCCGGCAACAATAAGCCCGGTAATATAATCAATTCCCATAAAAATCATCAGGGTAACAAGGGCGGCATCCCAACCGCCAAACAGGGAAGCAATTACACTTCCGACAACTCCAATTCCGGTACAAATTCCTTCTTTCATTTGCTTCAATCCTTTCTGTAATGTGATAGAACAGAAAAAAGCCCTATACAGGGCTTCATATAAGCCCCATATAAGGTTTTTATACTGTTCTTGATAAGTTTGATTGCCTTTGCTTATTCAGCAAGTTCAGGGCAATCCAACGCAATCAGAACTTCCTTCACCTGATCCTTAATTCTATCAGGAACATCAGCAAAGTTCTTTTTACCCTTGATAATAAGGGTTGCATAAACAACAGCCATTTCTTCCACATCCTTTCTGAACAAAATTCTTATGATAAGATTGGTAATCAATCGTTATCACCATCCAAAATAGCCTGAACTTCATCTTTCAGTTTGTCCGGCACATCATCAATGGTTTTCAGTCCTTTTCTGATAAGGTCAGCATATACCTTTGCCATTTTCTTTCACCCCTTCCTTACGCCATCATTTCATAGACTTCACATAACGCAAGCTGTGTATCTGTGATCTGCTGCTGCAAAACTTCCTTTTCCGCTGCCTGATTCAAAATAAATTCATCCTTGCCGTACTGAATCATTTCGTATTCAAAGCCCATGAATTCATTTTCTTCACCAACATTTTCAGAAACAGGCTGAATGTTGGTGTGCTGCCAAACGCTGAATTCATCAATTACAATGGGTTCAGGTTTGATTGTGCTTCTAACTTTGCCGTAGTTAATCATGTTTACGCCGCCTTTCTACATTTTTTCGTTTTAACAACTTCCCGATAATATCGGTCTGTAAACAACAATACTCCCTGAATTACCGATTTATATTAAACTTTGTTCAAAGCGGTTTAAGCTGCTGCTTTGGAAGGTACATACACCAACCGCCCGCCGATAACCCGATCACGATAACCGGAAGAACTATTCAGATGCCAACAGAAAGCACCCGCACCAGCACCGTTACTCCATACACCGCCCAACTGAGTAACCCGCCATCCGGGATTTTGATTCCAATCGTAATCACCGACCGGAAGGGAAGAATTTCCGGCATATTCAACAGGAATGAACAGATAATCGAAATCTTCTGAATATCCAAAAGCGGAAATATAACCGCTTTCGTATGCCGGGTGAATTCCTGTGTCCTGATAAGGACTTGCGGCGGTATCATCAGCAAAACCATGATCCGCAACATACAGTGTTCCAAAATCGCCCGCTGCGAAAGTGGAAGGGTTCTGTTCGTTCATACCGTCAATCCAAGTCCAAATGTTACCCCAAACATTTTCTTCACCACGATAGGAAACAATCACATACCCATTTGCATTAGTAACTGCACCGGAAGCGTTACCCAAAGAAACAGTTCCCCCGGTGTATTCTGTCATGGAAGTGCTACCATCATCTGTTTTGTTGGTTACGCCTATTCCAATCGCTTTCTGCATATCGAAAGAAGCATATTCAATCAACATCAGAATTTGAGAAGCTGCGATTGTTGCAGCATAAGCCTGTTCCCATCCAGCACCACGCTTTTCAGCAAGTTTACGGGTGTTTGCTCTTGTAAGATTCTGCGTTAAGCCGGAAGCGGGCTTTGCTCCCGCAATGCTGGAAAGCATATCGGCATTGAAATCTGCCACCTGTGCATCATCCAAAATGTAAGCACTTGCGGAAGCATCCCATAAAGAACCTTCAAAAGCGGAAAGATAAATATAATCATTCGTCTTTCCATTTTCAATAAATGCCGGGTGAAGTTTGAATCCAGCTTTGGGAATAGGCGAAACATAATAGCGGGCTTTTCGCATTTTTGTACCCTTTGCGTTTTTCTCCGCCAACAGGGGAACAACCTTGTAATAAAATTTGGGCTGTTCAACCATTACTTGAACCACCGTTCCCATGGCATAAGTTCCGGCGTTATTTCCTTCTTCAATAGTTACTGCCTGTGTAAGTTTGCCGCCCGTTGTAAATGCCGCATCTCCATAATAGGCAACAACCTTTCCTTCATCCGTAACATTGCAGCGTTTTCTTCCACCAAAACATTCAATGGAATTAAACCCTTCTCCCGGTGTGCGATTTACCGCACCCGCAAGGCGTGTGAATTTCTTGTTTACAAAGTCAACTTCCACACCGTAAATATCATCAGAAGTGTAACCAACAAACGCTTCAAGGTCTGCAATCTGTTTCTGCAAATCCTGAATATCACCGATTGTAGCAACTGCCGCCTGATCCACTTCAAGGGAAACATTTTCAGCGTTTCCAACTGTGGTTACAAGCTGCACATAAGCACCCGAAACGGTAATTCCATTGTAAGCGGGCATATAACAGTTACCGGAAGTTTCCCTTGTTACTGCATAGAGAATTTCACCCGCATCAGGATCAACGGCATATAAGCCCAACGCCCTCATATAATACCCCGCTGTAAGTTCGGTATTAGTGAACGCCGCTTCAACCTTGATTGCAACATCATTTGTACGGGTTACTTTGGAAATCAGGCTTGTTTGCTTTACATTGGAAAGGGAAGTAAGGCTTTCAAGCTGTGAATCCGTGTAAGTTGTGCTTGAAGCTGATACTTTGGTAAATTCAATGTTTCCGCTTCCCGCAATCATCTTTGCAAGCAACGCTTGCCCTTTGTTGGTAATAACCAACTTTGAAAATTCTGCCATAGTTTTTCAATCCTTTCTGAATTATTCGTTTATTCCAATGATTTCGCCAATAACCACACCTGAACCGATTTTGTTTTCACCGTTTATATTGAACTGTTCATTGAAATCATTCGTTATTACAACGGTTGCGGTATTCATCAGCCCGCCGCCGTGTTTAGCCATACCATCAATAGCAATATTTTCTTTGCTATCGTTGGTAATAAAATAATGGTTTGCTTCCACCGTTCCACCCCTGAAAGCCGCATTACCGTTGATTGTTTTGTAAATTCGTTCATCATTTGTGATAAAGAAATTTTCAACCGAACAAATACCACCCGCAATATAAGCAAATCCATCTGAATCACAAGGGATTTCGTTTTCAGATTTCACAACCATATTGCACGGAATCATTGTATCAATGATATGTTCTAATTCATCAACTTGCCCGAACAGTTCAAGGTTCGTTTGAATTATGATTTTGTAATTATCGTATTCTTTGGTAATTACAAAATCAGTATCGCCACAAAGGGCAATCAACTTTGAAATCAGGGCTTTCATTGTGTACGGAACAGTATTAAACCATCTTGCTTGAACTCTTGAACGGCGGCTTTCAAGGGTATCTTCCTTTGAAGGAAGAATGTTCAAAATCTTTTCAAATCTTGAAATTCCGTATTCATCAGCCGTTTCAATAAATTCATTTTGTAGAACTTGTTCAGCAGCGACCCAAACAAGAACAAATTCAGGGTTTTCCGCTTTCAAAGTAACGGTGATTTCTTTGAAATCTGCCATAAATGGGGGTAAGTAAGAAACAAGGTCAACTTTTTTCATTATGCACTTGCCCCCTTATACATTGGAACTTCATATTTTCCCAAAGTCAGATTTTCAGAAGCACCGTTCAATTTTGTATTCGCAATATCCACAATGCCCTTGATATTCAGAAGGCGGGTTTCAATTTGACTGATACGAACTACCAAATAAGGGTTATCAGCCCACGATTTACGAAGTTCAAGTAAATAATTTGAAATCGCTTCATCAATAGGACTTTGCAAGTTCGACCACCCATAACCCACATCAAAGGTAATGTTAGTTTTCACGGTTACTTCAATTTTTTCAGCACTTTTCACTTTTACGATATGCCCGATAGGTGCAACACCGTAACCTTCCCCGGCGTATTCGTCAGGATCAATAGTTTGTTGCACCGTTTTAATCAGTGTATCGGAAGCAACCCCAAAATCAGAATTCAGGATTGTTAAAAGCACCGTTCCCCCCGTTGTCAGTTTCTTATTCGCTGCCGCATTGAATACTGTATCAAGCCATTCAGCGGGTTCACCGCTTAAAGTACCCTTGATTGATTCATACCAAGATTTTACGCTTTCGGAAGGTATCATTTCATTAGGGTTCAAATCACTATTCCAAACCCTTGTTACTTTGGTACTTCCAACGCCCGGAATAGCGTTTGTTTTTTCAAGATAATCACGGGCATTACCACCAAAAGCCTTTTCATTGAAGCTGTCAAAATAGCGGGTTCGCAAATCCTCTGTATCTTCTTCATCTTCACCGGGAATAAGAATTTCGGTAAGTTCAGCGGTTTCAAGTCCTTCAATGTATTCAATCGGGATCATAGTTCCCAACTGCTGATTTCCGACAATACCCGCCGTTTCACATTGCACCTGATATTCACCATCAGCAATTTTTTCAAGAACAACAAAATTTGTTGAACCGATATTGAAACGCTGCCCGGTAACATCAATGTTGGTAGGTGTAAATTCACCCTTCAAAACAGCGTAGGTTGCTTCATACGGGGTAATTCCTCTTTCCTTGCAACGCTTAACAAGGTATTCCCTTGAAGCACTATCCCCGTAGGCTTCCGCTAAAATCGTGTTCAATTCAACATACAGCAATTCTAATTCAATTGCCGTTGGGGAATGAGTGTCAAAAATAACTGCACCTTCCCGCTTGTCAAACTTATCTGATACCCTTGCAAGCATCCGTTCAAGGATTTCATTGTAAGTTACATCATACATTAAAAATTCACCACCTTTTCAGCAACCACATCACCGAAAATCGTGTGTGCGGTAAAAGTAATAAGAACTTCACCCTTTTTTGAAATGTTAAATTCAAAATTATCAACACTTTCAATTCGTTCATCCCAAATCAGGGCTTCCGTAATTCGGCGTTCAAGTTCAGGGCAAACATAGGAAACGGGTTCACCATATAAATCAAGCAATTCAACCCCGTAATTTTGCGAATACATAACATATTGGTAACGCTCTGTATTCAGGATTTTATATATTGCCTGTTTCATAGCTTCCTGATCGTCTATATAACCCCGTACAAGCCCGCTTTCAAGGTTCATCTTGTAAGTGTGGGTTGGTTGTTTTTCAATTTCAAAATCTTCTTCAAGAAAGGCTGTGATTGAAGGTATCATCCGATTCTATCCACCACAATATATTTTTGCCCGCCTTGTTGCCTGAAAAGAATTACTTCATCACCGACAACCAACCCATTATGAACGGTGATTTTCTTTCTTCCGGCAATAGCGTGTTTGTGGGAAGCAAAAGAAGCATCCCCACTTCCACCGCTTTTGTTTTCAGTACTCCAATCAACGGTTACTTCCGTTGCGAAATTGGTAACATTTCGGGTAAGAACAAGTTGTGCTGCACCCAAAGTCATTTTCTGTTCAACCAAAATTTTCAAAGGTGAACTACTTGTTACTTTCCCGAAACAGATTTCAGCGGGTTTTCCCGCTTTTACAGCTTCAACGGCTGCCCGTTTGATTGCTTTTGTCAATTCAACTGCATCAGGCAATAAATTCACCCCCTCGAAGTGTTAAATCCATAAAATGCGAATCAAGTTTGAAGGTATGTGTTACCTTTTCAACAAGCATAAAGTTTTTCACATTTATATCACCCAAAGCAAGATTTATTACGATCATGCTTCCGGCTCTTACCCTTGTATCACCTATTGCATTAGTGATTTTCAGGGTTCTTGTTTTGCTGTTATACAGTTTCAAAAGGGCATCTGCTTTTGCTTGCCCGTTTTCCCCTTTGGATAGGGTATCAAAATATTGTAAAACGCCCCAAGCGTTCATGTGGCTTGAATCCTGTGCAATGTAAACTTCCCGCTTTCCGGTGTCTTCATTGTCATAGGTCAGCTTGATTTTGTTGTAAGTGTCATTATCAATACTTGAACTGTATTCAAAGTTTTCCCCGGTTTCTTCATCAATCATCAGGTATGCCCCTTGTTCCCCAACATACATAGAAGAAATATTCTTCAAAGTCAGCTTTCCGAAATCATCATACAGAACGAACATTTCTTTGTTGTTCTGCAAGGTCAAATCAAGGGCATTTTCTATCATATCAAATAGGGAAGTGTTATCTTCCACCCGTGAAGCAATCACAAATCCGGTATTCTCTAAAGTTCCCGTATTCAATGAAAAATCCGCTGCAATCATCTGAACAAGCTGTGAAGCGGTCTTGTTTTCATACACATAGGTATCTTTATTATTCAGATACCGTAACTGATCGTAAGCGGTAACGGTGATAATCTGATTCTTATCCCGCTTTTTGGTGAACACGAACCCGAAGAAAACGGGTTTTCCATCCACCTTCAAGCGTACCGCCGCCCCTTCCTGAAAGTTGATAACTTCATCTTTTACAAGGCTGAAAGTCAACTTTCCGGGGGTGCTTCTTCTCTCTGTACTCCATTCAATCCCTTCTTCCACAATCGGAATATATGCTTTCGTACCGGAAGGATCAGAAATCAAAAGTTCTACATTCAAAAGCTGCACCCCCTTTAATCGAATGTTCCATCATCAACCCAACCGTAAACATTTGAACCCGAATCTGTGTGAATTAAATGCCACGAGTGGGCTTTACCTGAACCGTTTGCAATCGTGATTTTGGCTTTTCCGGCTCTTGCGGAATAACCCTTTGCACCCGGATAAGAACTGTAATAATGCGTTCCACCGTGAAAATTCACAATATCGCCCACCTTATAACTTTTAGTTGCGGGTTTGGATTCTGTGGATCGTGTTTCCTGAACCGTTGCTTTTGGTTTGGAAGCGGCAATCTTAATATTCACGGTCTTTGTTCCGTAATCTCTGTACTGTTTCAGCTTGATTTTTACGGTTAAATCAAAGCCATCTTTCGCCTGTTCGGTAATCTTGTAATCTTCCATTGATACCTTCATATTGGTTGAAAACAAAACTTTACCGTTTGGCATAGTTCTTGAAACGATAAATTGAAAGGGCTTCTTATCCACTTTCAAACTTTCAAAATAATCAAGAAAATAAGAAGCCCCTTTGAATCCTGATTTATAGGTTGCGAAAGGATATTTCACTTGTGGAATTCTACATTCAAATTCAACATCTGTAAGTTCAGCCGTTTTCAGAATGTTTATTTCGCCTTCATTTATCAGGGTTAGCGTTTCATTCGCATTGTTGATTTTAATTTGTAGCTTGTCAGGGGTGATTGGTAACAAGCATTTCTTCAAATAGAAATCATATCCGGTTTTACTCATTATTCATGCACCCCTTCCGCTATAATATCCACCGCTTCATTTACTGCATCTGTCAGCCCGTCAACTACTCCATCCAAATCTATCTTACCAGAAACGGTGTTGTGGTTCGTCTGTTCAATGGTAATTTCAGCGGTTGTAAATCTGTTAATAGTTTCCTGTTCGGCAATATCACGCAAGTATTTCAAATCTTCTTCTGTAATATCCATACTGTCAGCGATTGAACCCGTGTTATCGGCTATATCGCCCACACCGTCACCAATTCCCGCCGTGTAATTACTCAAATCGGAATAATCACTTGCAGAAGGTACATTTGTATCAAACAAACTTGACGGATCGAAGTTAGAAATACTTTCATCAATACCTTCACCGAAATTATATCCGGCATCCCAAGCAGCACCGTATTCAAAACGCCCAAGTTTCATATCGTCAGCGTTCATTTTTGCCATTACTTCATCACCCTTGCCGAAGGTTTCATCAACCCAACCGCCAAGAGAATCACGCCAACCTTGAACACTTCCCGCAAGGTTTGAACCGAAAATTGCATCAATAGCCGAAGCTAACGCTTGAAGAATACCTAAAACGGTATCTGCCAAGCCAAAGAATAACCGACAAACCGCCCCAATAGGATCGGTGAATACATTACCGATAAAGTTTGCAACTTCTGCTACAAGGTTATAGATAAGCACAAACACATCTACAACCAAATTCCAAAGGGCAACAAAGATATTGCCGATAAAGGCAAGGGCAACCATGAACGCCCCGCAAATAATACCCGTTGCGGAAACGGAAGTTCCGGCGAATTTATTCACCGCTGCCACCGCCGCATAGAATAGGGCTATCAGGGCGATTATAAGAACGATTATCCACACAATAGGGCAAGCATACAAAGCAGCGTTCAAGCCGTTCTGTGCCGCAATTTCCGCTGCTGTGGCGGCTGTTAAAGTCCCCGTTGCTGCTGCATGAATCATCTGTGCAACCGCCATTGCAATATGAATTCCTTTACTGATTGCACTAATGGCGTTTGCTGCCAACTGTGCCCCGTAGTAAACAGCCAAAGCCCCGGCTACACCGTAAATGATAGGGGATAGCCACGACCAATTTTCACCAACGATTTCAGCAACGCCCACAAGCAAATCAAAGATTTCAAGGGCAATTCCCGCCACCATTGATAGGGCTTCAATCGCATTGTTCACAAAGCCCTGAAATGCTTCACTATTGGCAATTTCATTCATTCTTTGAAGAACGGGTTGAAACGCCATTAAAGCGGTATTTTGGAACGAAGTCCAAATTTGCGAAAAGGTCATAGGCATAGATTCAAACTTTGCGTTTGTTTCATCTGCCGCCGCAAACATAGCCGCTTTCACAATATCGGCGGTAATCTGTCCTTCCGCTGCCATATCTTTAAGTTGTCCTTTTGGAACATCCATATAGTCAGCGATAGCCTGAATGATATTCGGGGCTTGTTCAAGAATACTGTTGTATTCCTCACCACGAAGAACACCCGAACCCATAGCCTGTGTAAGCTGCAACATAGCCGCTTCAATACCCGCTGTTTCAGTTCCGGCAATCGTAAACTGTTTATTGACTTGTTCCATAAATGCAACGATTTCTTCCGAACTACCGAAAGCATCACCCGCCATAAGTCCGAGTTTGGAAACAGCATCAGCCGTTGCCTGATATGCACCCCTCGACCGTTCAGCCGAAAGGTAAATCATATTTTGTAAATCTTGTGTGGTTTGTAACTCGTCATTCATCAAGTTCAAACGGGCGGTTGTGGAAGTCAGGGTGTCCGACAAATCTAAAGCCTTTGTAACGGTCTGAATTGTGGCGTAGGCTGCAACCGCACCCTTAATTGTGTTCATTAGGTTGTCAGCGTTTGCAACGCCTTCATTGATTTCCTGATTGAAACGCCCTTGTTCATCCACATTATCACGGATATATCTTTCAGTATTTCCTACCGTTTGGGATAACCGCAAGTATGCTTCATTTGCCGCCTGAACATCCATATTTTCAACAGCACGGTTCAAGTTTTCCTGTTCCTGAACGGCTTGATTTAACTGCCCCCGCAACTGTTCCAATTCAGAATTTGCGGTTGCCGTGCCCATATTCAAAGGGTTGCTTTCTATCTGCTGAATTCTTTGTTGAATTACTTGCAGACGGTTTCCCATATTGTTCATATCGGAAACAGCGTTTGCCGGGAACAAATTTGTTTGTGCTGCCGTTTGGGAAATGCGTTCCTGTGTGCTGTTCAAAGTGTTCAACATATTGTTAGCACTTTGAACTTCTTGTTCAAACCTTTCAACCCCCGTTCCGGTGAACACTTCCATATTGTCCGATTGCCAAACAACGGGAACTTGAACGGGTTCTTGTGGTTCGACAAGCGGATCAGGAACAACGGGTTCAACCGGAAGTTGTACCGGGGCTGAACTATCCGCGGCGGTAGGTGAATCGGTTGTTGGTGTTTCAATACCCTGCATAGCAGCATCCAATTCCTGAACGGCAATAGTAGCTTGATTGATTGAATCCCTTGCCGCATCAATCGAAGCTGTATCAACGGGGGAATTCATTGTTCGGTGCAAATCTTCCATAGCAGAAAGCCCCAAATTTACGGAACTGATAACCTGATATAGAACACTTGTAAAATTATCTTGCAATTCAATAGCGGTTCTGATTGTTGCCATACGGATCACCTACCTTTCTTTTTAGATTTTTGTTTCGCTTCTTTTTCCTTTTCTTTGTCATTCTTGATTTTCACCTTGATTGCAGCAACAACAAAGGCTTTTTCCTGTTCTTCCATAGCAAGAAAAACAGAAGGTAGAATGTGCAATTTAAGAAGGGCATAGTAAGCGTAATTCGCTTCCCAATCCCCTTCTTCTATTAGTTTTTTGCTTCATCAACCTTATCTTCAAAAGAAACATTGAAGCCCTGAAATTTCTGCACGAAAGCCGCAAGATCATTGTATTCACCCGGATCATCAACCATTGCCATCAGCAAATCTTCCGGGGTTTTAACGCCGTAGCTGTCCTGAAGCTCTGCATCATACAGATCAGGAACAACAACAGAAGCCGCAATCATACGCTGAATGTAAAGGCTTGATTTCAGTTTCGGGCGGTACATATTCGGCTTGCCCGTAACGGGAATATCAATGGTACAACCTTCACGAAGTTCTTCATTCTCTTTGGAAGAAATGTGTTTGAACTCCCAATCAAGCGGATTTCCCTTTTCATCACAAAGGGATTTTGTTGCCGGGTAGAACCCGTTTTCCTTAACGGCTTTGTTTGCCTTCATAAATTTAGCGAATTTAGACATTTTATATTCTTCCTTTCTTATTTATCACGGGGCGAACAAAACCCCTTATATGCGTTTATATAAGCCGCACACAAGGGGTTTCAGCCCGTCATTGATTGTTGTTAGTTGGTAAGAAATCCTTCAAGGTCATTGAAGGCTTCCGGCATCTTGAAATCTTCAAAGGTGAAATCCATATCTTCATCAAGATATTCACCGTCAGCATCAAACTTTGCCAAAATACCACCGTCAATGTTGCAATCCATCAGAATCATTGTCTGTCTGCCCGCCGAAGAAGTCTTATCTTCATTTGAAATCTGAATTTCAAAATAAATATCTTCCCCGGTTTCCTTGTACTGAATCATCATCTGACGGAAAATAGAAGTGTTGTAATGGAAGGTTGCCGAACCCGTACCCTTCCAACCGGAAGCCTTGTTTCCCTTTCCGGTCTTGCCAAGAATGGGAACTTCCGTTTTGTTCTTTTCAAACTTTGCTTCAAGGTTGATAGCCTGCATAAAATTATAGCGGCGTGTACCAATCGTAACAAAGCACTCTGCCAAAGCCGCAAATACGGTATCTTTGGCTTTCATAGTAACATTACCGTTCATTCTTCTTCACTCCTTCCTTACGCCACGGTTACGGTCATATACAGTTTGCTCATTGCATTTACCACGGTTACAAGGTCAGTAACCACAACAGATTTCTTTGTGTTACCCTGTTCAACAGTAACATCAGAATCAGCGAAGTTTTCAATGGCTCTGATTTCCTGTAACTGTTCGTGGTGCTTTACAATATCCGACCAAAGGGAAATTCTACCCGCCGCATCGTTGGGAACAACGCCCAAATACTTTGTATTGAACAGAACCGCAATATCATTTGCAATCTGATCCATAACACGCACGGTCTGATTATCCTTGAAAATATCGCCCTGTGTGTCGGAAGTAGTAACCATAGTGTTAATATCTTCAAGCACACGAACATCAGAACCGACCTTGTGAAGCGTGAATTCACCCGCTTTAATAGCCTTCTTCAAATCGGTCTGTGTGTAATCGGTATCAACAGCAAATTCACCGTTGTAAATCTTGTTCTGATTGCTCTTGTTTACCTCACAACCTGCAGAAGCACCCGTTACCCAATAAACAAGGCTTGCTTCACTCCAACCATCATCAAGAACCTTGTTCTTAACGCTGATTGTGCCGTAATAATCGGCTTTTGCGTAATTGTAAAGCACAAGCTGAAATTTGATACCCATTTCATCACGCAAACGGTTCACAAAGGAATTGAAAAGCCCCTTTGTGGTATCATCCGTTACCACAACGCCCATTGTGTTGTAGGTGTAGGATTCAATCTTATCAAGATAGGTCTGATAAGCTGTTCCGTCAACTGTACCGTTTTCACCACCCGTAAGAGGGGTTGAAGCGGTAACAGCAAGGGAAGCTGCCGCCTTGAATGTTACAAAATCATTTGCAATCAGATCAGCCGCCTTTGCAACGGTCTGTTCGTCAACAACTGCCGTATCAAGAACGGTCTTAACATCAAACATATCCGAATTGTCGGCGTTCTTCTGAACGGTAATCTTCAAATCATTACCACGAACACCGCAATAAAGGGCTTCCGCATAAGTGTTTGCGGCTTTCTTGCCCCCGGAAGTAAGTTTGTAAGCATAAAGGGTTTGCGTATTCAGGAACAAATCACGAAGCCCCTTTAATTTGTCGTGTGTGTAATCGTAGCCAAAAATTTTCAGGCTGTTTTTCTGAAAATCCCCGTTAGTTACTTCAAACACATCACCGTCAATGCCCCAATCCAATTCAAGGGGCATTGTTGCAATACCTCTTTCGGAAAGGGCGGCATTTGCGGAAGCTGCCGAAATGAAATTGATATATGCACCCGGCAATTCTTTGTTCTGTGTAACGAAAGTTCCACCGCCTAAAGCCATGTTATTTCACCTGTCCTTTCATATATTTTTCAATCATCTGTTCAACGGTTTCAACCGTGTATTGCTTATCAGGGGAAAGAAGGGTGTTCACAATATCCTTCCTGCCCTGAAATCGTTCAGCCGCAAGCAACTGTTCTTTTGAAAATGAACTTTCAACTTTTTCCGGTTCGCTTGCGGCGGCGTTAGTTTTCTTTACCGCCATTCACATCACCTTATCCTTTCACGGTAACATTTTCAGAAATTTCTTCCATAGCATCATAAGCCGCCACCTTGTAAACGAACAAATCATAGTTCACAAAGAAGTTCAGCACCCCATCCACTACTTCATATTTCATTTTTGTGCCACGCACCAAATCCCCGGTAACGGTTATATATTCAAGGCAAGAAAAAAGCCTTTCTGCAACTGCATTACAATCTTCATTCGCACGGCTTTCATCTGCCGGGAAGAATTGTATGCAAAATTGATTCTGCCTGAAATATCGTTTTCCAAAGAATACCCGGTTTGTGGGGTCGATACAGAACACAAAAAAACAAGGCTTATTCAAACCTTGTTCAATGGATTCTGTATATGTGGTGTAATCATCACCAAATTCAGCATTTAAGGAAATGCTGATTGCTTCAATTATTGAATTTATCATTTCATGCACTCCCCTAAAAACTTTTTGATTTTGGATTCAAGCACTTTCGGGGTTATATTCTCTAATTCCTGTTCGGAAGTAGTCAGCATAAATCTACCCTGAACCCACCCTTTATGATTGGCTGTTCGGTGTCCGTACTCCACATAGGAAGCATATTTAACCGGGTTCACGATCTCAATAACAAGGGTGTTTCCGAAATGGTTTATTTTCAGGCTGTCAGCATAGGCTTTTCCCGCTGCAACTGAACTTTTACCTGAACCACCAACCGCTTCTTCATGGGTTTTGGAAGTCCAACCCCGGCGAAGTGTACCGCCTTTTTTACCTGAACTTTTGGGATATTTCCCAACGGGTGTACGCTTGATAACTTTAGCAAGTAGGCGGGCGGCAAGTTCTTTTGCACAAGAATCAACAAAGGCTTCAACATTGCCTTCTTGAATTTTGTTCAACTGCTTTTGAAGTTTCTTCAAGTCAGCCGCCGTAAAACCGCCCATCTTACCCATCAAGCCCACCCCTCAAATAGTTCAAGCATATATTCACAATGCGAACTGTAAACAGCGGGTTCACTACTTGCGGAATATTCGGTTGTAGTTCCGTTTTGTTCCACAATGATTTTTGAACCGGGTTTGATTTTGATTTCCGGTGCTATGAATAACTTTGTGCCTTGTGCCATAACTGCCGCCGTTTCTGTCTGAACAACGGCGTTCAGTTTTTCAAATGATAGTTTGCAAGGCTGATTTTCGATTATTGGAACTTCTTCATTCTTTCGGGTGATTTTGTTTTTTTCATCCCGTACATCACGCCGTTCAAGAACGGTACAAACACCCGTATAGGTGCTTTCAATCGCTTTTCTTGCCGCTTTTTGAGCGGCTGTCAATGCGTTTACCATTTTATTCTCCGATAGTTTGAAAATTCATCCCTACCGTAAGAAAGAAGATAATTCAGAAAATTGTTCAATCGCTGTTCAGCGGTCAAACTGCCTTCCCCGGTTGCAAATACAGTATTGGTATCACCCGTTTGTATCTGCTTTACCGCAACATCTAAATCAAGCCCCGCAATGCTATCAGGCGAAAAGGTTTTCTTTGCCGTTAAGAATTCACCTACTGCCATATCAACAGCGATATTCACCAAGCCATCAGGTATAGAAGGCGTGTTGCAATCGTTCTTTATGGTATTTTCCACCTTCTGAATTGAAAAGGAAAGGGCAAATTCATCCCCTTCCTGCAACTCATATCCAAACGATTTCAGCCGTGCCTTTACCATTTCCAGCATTGGGATCACCGCCCTTCAAATTATCCTTTGGAAACAATCTTACAAAGGGCAATCGCCTTGTGAGGGATAGCCTTTGTTTCATCATTGATAATGTTCCAGTTCGCCCCGTTTTTCAGGTCAGCATTGGAAGCGGAAGCTGTTACACTTGCGGGCTTCTCAAAGCTGATACCATCCACGCCGCAAATATAGCGATCACGCACATAAAGCGTATCCTGCCCGCCGTTGGTTTTCGCATCACGGCTCATTTCATACGGCACGGAATCCCCAATATCATCAAGGACAATCGAACCTTCACCCAACACATAGGTTGTGTAAACAGGTTCGGAAGCCGTTGCTTCATAGTAATTGCCGATATTGGCAACATCAGGGGTTGCAACGGGGGTATAAACATAGTTTCCGCTGCTGCCGCTGCGGGTGTAATAGGTCTTTGTGCTGTCAATCGCCGTATCTGTAGTTTTTGCGGCTGCCGTTACTACTTCCGTAACGGGCATACCGTCATCAATAAGGACGGTTCTTCCGTTCCAAGTCGCAAGGGCAAGATCACGCTGCACCCCGTCAGCATCCGTATAGGTCAGATACTTCAAAAGGCGAAGGTTTTCAAGATTGGTTGCAACCTCGCTGTGCATGATAGCCAGCTTGAAAATGTTTTTGTTATCGCCGCAAGCCTTCTGAATTGCCTTGTTCAGCGTGGAAGCACCCACCTTTGCATCATCACCGGAATTGCCGGAAATATCGTAAACATGGGCTTTCAGGAAATCAGCCGCCGCCTTTGCCGCAACGCTTGTTCCATCTGTTTTCATGCTGAAAACGCCTTCAAGAATGGCAAGCAACATTGCCTGTTTTACTTCCATCTTGTAATCGCTGATCTGTGCGGCAACATTATCCATGAAATCAACGCCTGCCGTAATATTCTTGCTGAAGCTGCGTTCAGTCCACGAATCCATACGGGAAGCAACCACAAAGCCCTGTTCATAGGTTGTGGTGCTGGTTGCGGTAATATCGGTGTTACCGTCATTGTTCTGCGAAGTGCCGCCGCTGATACGCCCAAAATACGGTACACGGGAATAAAGAGAACCCGTTTGTGTAGCCAAAGCGTTTCGGGCGTTCTCATTGCTGCCAACCGCACCCGATTTTGCAAGTTCGGTTTTGGTTGTGTTCGGAATTCGGGCTACATAATGCCCGAAAGCCTGCGGGTTGAATGTTTTAGAATCAAACTTTGCCATTGTTTAATCACCTTTCTTCTTTAATCAATTTTTACATCCGGGTTTGCCACCATATAAGCCGCAAGTTCCGAATAAGTCATTTTGGAAGTGTCAACTTCCGTTCCCGGCTTTACTTCACCGGAAGCCCCCGGTTGAAAGCCCTTGAAAGTCTGCTGTTTCTGCTGCTTTTCGGCAAACAGATAACCTTCCGTTTTCTGAACCTCTTTCAACTGTTCATCAAGCCCGGTCAGCTTGCCATCTTCACCAAGTTTGATTTTGGTGGTGTCAATGAAGGGCTTGACTGCCTTCACATTCTTTGCCCCAGCTGCTGTCAGGGCGGTATCAATGGCGTTATCCAGTTTAAGTTGTTTCAGTTCTGCTTCATGGGCTTTCTGCTGTTCGGCGTTCTGCTGCTGCAAGGTTTCAATCTGCTTTTTCAGTTCGGCATTGTCGCCGCTGGATTTCTTCAAATCTTCAAGCTGTTTATCTCTGTCAGCAACAGACTGTTTCAAGGTTTTGTTTTCCTCGTTTACCTCGTTGAACCTTGTTTTTGTAACAAAGTTACCATCAAGGGAATCCATCACCTTTTTTGCCTGTTCCTCTGTCAAGCCCATTGCAATCAAATCTTCTTTTTTCATGTTGTTTACCTACCTTTCAAAATTTCCGTTTTTTACCGTGGGTTACGAACCACGCATTTTGACCTTGTTCTTTACCGTCTGCAACGCTTAAAAGACGAAATCACCATTTAACCCATAGCTGGAAGATAGCCGGATCACCTTCTTTCTGAAAAAGGGCATGAAAAAACCACCCTTGAAAAGTTAATTTCAAAAGTGGTTTATTTTCATTTTTGCTTTTCTTTTTCGTAAAACTCACATTGCCCGGTGTTATCGTAAATATCCGGTGGTTTATCGCCGGGTTCAATCGGTGTGTACGGGAAGAAATCAGGGTGTGCTTTGTTTATTTGTTCAGCACTAATTTTTCCGTAAATGTGGCATACAGATTTATCATAACCACATTCTTCACCGCCTACAACCCTTTTATCCCTGAAAATGCAATCCTTACATTGGGAATAATGGTTCAATGCGGCGTTATCTGTCAACACTTCATCCGCATACCTTTCTTCCAGCGTTTTCTTTTCAGCCATTCAACCACCTTCTTTCTACCGCTGCGGGGTTTGCCCTATTACTTCAAGATCAATATAGATTGTTCCGGGTGTTTTTTCAACCTTTGTAACACGGAAGGTTGTTCCCTGTTGCAATATGATTTCCGATTCTTGCCCGAAACTGCTTTGTGGTTTCAATCCATCCCACGATTTACCCCCGCCGTTTCCAAAAGCGGAAAACGGTTCAACATACATCATTTGAGTACCGGAAGGGGCGTATATGTTCAGGATAATATCACCGCTGAATCCTTTACCCTTTGCCACGCCACACGAACAAAAGCCGTATTCCGTGGGTTGTGTTCCCAAAAGCAAGGCTTCCAATTCCGATTGTGAAGCGTGTTGCAGCTTATCCATAGGGATATTGAAGAACTTATCCATTCCGCTAAACCTACACCCACGCTGCAACCAAAAATCTTCCTGATAGGTTGATTTTTCGATTATATCAGTCATAGCGTTAATTTCTTTTCGCATTGCCCCCGGCTTCATACCGGAATAACTAACGCCTATCTGATCCAAGTCCACATTGCCAACACCCTTGAAGGCGTTTGTGCCGTATTCAATGCCCCGCAACGGTTCATTAAACTTGTGATAACTTTGGGTGTAATCGTAAATTGCATTTCTCTGAATGGGCGGGGAAGTTCGCCATACCTCGCCGCATTTATCACGCAACAGGGCATCCGCTTCTTTGGTGCTTTTCGCCCACATAGCCGCATCCTTGCGGGCTTGCGAAAAGGCATCATCTACCGCTGTATCTATTATACCACTTTTTTCAACATTTTTCAAATCGGATTGAACTTTTGAAATTTCCTGTTCGATTTTCTTTAACTGCTGCTGAATATCGTGGTAACTGCTGCCTTCCGCATCCAATTCTTCAAGCTGCTTGTAAAGGTCTTGATACTTCTTCATCAAGTCAGGATCGGTTTCAGTAATGAACTTGCCTTCATAGTATTGCTTCTTTCCGGCAATGTTCAGGCTTTCCCAATCAGCGGTTGTTACATCCTTATTGTACCAAATCCCGGAATAGGTCTTTATCTCGAAATCGTCAAGTTGCTGCTGAACCGCTGCTTTTTGGGCTTCAAGTTCAAGCTGCTTCTTTGCAAGGGCTTTCTTCTGTTCGGATTTCAGCTTTTCATTCAGCTTTTCTTGCCATTCCGCTTTTTGGGCTTCAATGGCATCCATATCAGATTTCAGGGATTTCAGCTTTGCAAGATCATCCCCATCAGTGAAATCTTCAAGGCTTCCAAAGTCCTTTACAACTTCATCATAATTCCAACCACCGGAAACAGCCATAAACTGCATATTCAAATCTTCAAGCTGAACATCAGCATCCGCAATTTTGGCTTGCAGCTTCTTCTTTGTCAGATATTCCTTCTTTGGGGGCGGGGTGGGTTCAGGCTCTTTATGGTGTGAGTAATGAAGGGTTGAACCATCATCCACCACATCAAACCCGGATTTATCGCCACCATCAACAAAGGCTTGCTTCCATTCCTCATAGTTCATATCATCCGGGATATAGTAGGTTTTGCCCGTTTCTTCATCCCTTGCCGCCCGTTCCCCAATATCCCCGAAATCTTCATCAAAATAGGGAACTGTGGTTGAACGGCAATACACATGAAAGGGCGGGGCGGTAACTCCGGCTTGAAAATCCTTCATGGGGAAATACTTTCCGTCAAGGCTTCTGCATATATCGGAAGTGTGGGAATCCAGCGTTGCCACGATTTCATATTGTTCAACATCAAGTTCATTGAAACAATCCCTTTGTGCTGCTGAACTGAAATAAGCTTCTTCTGTCATAATCAGCCGCCCGGCGTTCTGCTTTGAAGTGTTCATCTTCTTTGCAAGTGAATCAATCGCCTTTTGCGGATCAGCCCCAAGCATGATATTTTGCGTAAGTTCCCCGTGAAGTTCCGAAATCAGCTTTTCCTTGTTAGTCCAAATCCTTTCAGAAAAGTTTTTCCCATCAACCGCCCACGGTTTAGAAAGAACCTTTTCAATCTGCGACTGATCCAGCCCTGCAATATCCCAACCAATATTGAACCCCTTTTGAAGTTCATAGGCGGTATGATAATAACCGCTTTCAAATATATCACCCATTGCCCCGGTTACTGTTCCCATCTGTTTTGAAAACATAACTTCAAGGCTATGCTGTGTTTGAATTTTCAGGGCTTCCAGCTTTGAAATATGGTACTTTGCAGAAGCATTTTCCAATTCCTTCATCCAACCGCCCATCAAAGCGTTATCCTGCCCGTATTTGATATAATCCTGAACATCCCATTGAAATTCTTTCAGGGCTGCACCTTTCAGATATTGACGGGCTTGTGCAAGGGTAATTCCGTTGTTATCGGCAAACCGCTGATACCACCGGGCAATTTGCCCTTCAATCTGCTTTTGGGCTTCCTTGTACTGCTTTTCTATTTCAGCAAAGGCGGCTGCACCCTGCCCGTTTTGGGCTTGTTCAAGCTGTTCAAACCGTAGCTTCCAATATTCGCTATTCTTCAACCACTCCACCGCCTTTCACAAAGCGGGGAACAATCAGGCGGTAAAAGCTGCAAACTGTTTTATTGTTCATTGTCAGATTGAACTTTTTGAACCGCACCAACATCAGCCAAGCAAAGAAAGCGAACACACGCCCTAAAATAGGGCTGTTGTACTCCACTTCAAGGGTAACGGGTAAAACATCAATCTTCTTCATTTTCACCTTCTTCACCTTCCTTTTGCAGCGGCTGATTGCCGGATTGCTGCCCGAAAGGGTTATACCCCTGTTCCTGCTGCCGTTCAAATTCGGCTTGTGCTTCTTCTTTTTGTTTTTTCAGGCGTTCAAGTTCCTTTTGCGGATCATCAACCCACGGGTGCATACCAACAATGGTTTCATCCGAAAGAATACCAACGGAAGCTGAACAATTTGCAATGGCTTCTGTTTCGTTGATAAGAATATCCCGGTTGAAAATAACCGTTACTTCCTCACCGTCAAAATCGCCATGCCCGGTATTTGCCAAATGAGAATTGACAAACCAAAGGATTTCTTCAAAGGCGGCTTGAAGTTCGGTTTCCATATCATTAGCATCCAAATCAATATCAGAATACATTGATTGAATGTTCATCTGATTAGGGTTGCCGGAAAGCCTATCATCTTTGGCATCATAACCCATGCCGTTTTCAATGATTGCCTTCTTGAAAATTTCCACAATCGCCTTGTAATTTTCTGCATTTACATTGATTTCAAGGGTTTCAACCCCGCCTTTGGTTTCGCCGTCATATTTGACTTTAACCGCACCGTATGTTGCAAGGTTCTTTCTGAATTCCCCTAAATTCGTACCGTCATAATTCTTCAAAACAAGAATAGTATTTCGGGCATCCTCTTGCATATTGTTTTCAAAGTCCGAAAGCATAACATTGATACCGTCTTGAAGGGATTTCACCTTTTTCAAAAGCGGTGTTTCCTGCTCATTGTACTTAATCGGAATTAGGGGAACTTTCGACCAATTAAAGCCTTGTACTGTTCCATCTTCATTGACAATCGAAACATGGGGTGAATCCGTTGCTTCCTCATTGACAACATCAGGAACAAGCGAACCACCATCCAAAATGAATTTATGTACCCCGTCAAGGTCATAAACTTCAACCTTTTCAATGATAACGGGGCTTGTTCCCTCATAACCCACTACCAAATAAAGCCTTACGGCAAAATCAAGAATAGTGTGTTCGTTATCTTGCCAAAAGGGAAGGATTTCATAACCGGGGAACATACGGAAGGAAAATTCGCCCGTCTGTGTGTAATACGGATACAACCACGCAATACCACTATTCAAGGCGGCTTTTCCTGTGTTCTTAATAGTTTTCATAAAGCGTTTGTTGAACACCTTTTTCAAAAGTTCAACATACTGTTCATTCTCACCATCTATAACAAAGGGCTGCCCCAAAAGGTAATTTGCTTTTTGGTTTACCAACTTTCCGTACTGATTATCAATAATGCGGTTATTCGGAAGGTTTTCAACTTCTTCCAACTTACCACCTTCACCGATTATAGTTCTTTTGCGGGTTAGAATATCGTGTTCGTTGTCATAGTACAAATGCCCTTTGATCTGCATTATTCTTTGTGGGCTATTCTTCCACTTCAAAATCTCTTTTTCAAGAAATTCCTTATCGTGCATTTTCCCACGCACCCCTTGCAACGCCCAATTTGAAACACGCAAAGCCATATTGCCGATAAAATCCAACACTTATTTCACCCCTTTCTTTATCGTCTAATATCAACAAAAGCCCGAAAACACAAGGTTTTCAAGGCTCTTTGTTACTAATGTGTTATTTTTAATCAAAACTAAACGCATCCGGCAATAGAATTTTCGTTACACCGTATCGCATAGAATCCATACCGTGCGAAAATTCGTGATCCGGCTTATCGGTAAGCTTACCATCTTTATCTTTGCCCCAACAGTAGTTATCAATTTCTTTCTTGAATTCCACACAACGGGGATGAACTACAATTTGATAGTTCTGAATCAACTGAATACCGTGGTTCACGCTGTCCTTACCCTTTCGGGAAGGTTCTGCCTTGATACCTTCATCTTGCAGTTCAGCGATTGATTTAGGTTCGGCGTTATCGCAAATAATTCTTTGCCCGCCGTACCCCTTATCCTTGATAGCCTGTGCAATTATTTTGTTGGTAACGCCTGTTTTGTACCATTCATCAAACACATAGATTTTCATAGCAGCGTTATCAACCATTTCACACACAAAGGCGTTTGGATCAGTAAAGCCAAAATCAAGGTTGAACGCTGATTTTATACCGGGGATTGCCCGGATCGTGTCAACATTGAATTCTTCACATACAACATTGGTGTAAATCAGCCCTTCCGCAATGCCCCATTCGCCTTCACCTTCTATGCGGTATCGGCGGGGGTTGTTTTTCTGCATTTTCAGAAATATGCTGCGGTCAGCTTCATCCAGCCATTCATTACATTGCCATGTGGTAGTTTTTACAAAGGTATCTTCATCAGGTGTATCAAAGAACCGGGCTTTCAGCCAGCTTGTAGCACTCCACGGGTTGAAGGTCAGGGTTATTTGCTTGAAATATCCTTCCGGCACTTCACCACGGATTGACAAATCAAGTTTATTGAAATCATCTTCATTTGTGATTTCATAGGCTTCTTCAATCCATACCCAACACAAAACACCTTTATCAACCGAAATAGAAGTGATTTTCAAACCATCATCCAAACCACGGAACAAAATCTTTTGCCCGGTCTTTATTCGGGTAATCTGCATAGGGGAAACGGTACAATCAAAGTAACCATCAAGCCCCAATTTGTGAATAGCCCATTTCAGATCAGAATAAACGGAATCACGCAAGGTATTTGAATAACGCCTTACGCATAAACCGTTGCTTTCCGGGTATTCATATAATCGGTGTATCATGTTCAAAGCAGCCGTTTTTGATTTCTTTGAACCACGGCTTCCTTTGCAAACACGGTATCTTTTCTTTGTGTGCCAAAAATCAGCGTAATTCTTTCCAACAGCAGATTGCAGCGATATTTTCATAATATCACCGCCTATTCCGTCAGATCGTTTACAATCACAACAGGTTCAAGATCAACATTCACATTATCCTTGAACATACCGTAACGCTTGCCGATAAGTTCAGCAGCCTTCAAGCGTTCCCTTGCCGAAACATCAATATCCGTAACGGTTTGAACACCTTCACCGATCAGCTTTAACACCTGTTCCGTATGTTCACCCCTCATTACAGCCGTAAGATATTCAAGAACTTCCTGCGCATCAGCCGTTTTTTCGCTGTGAATTTGTTCAAGCTGTTCATCTATATATTTTTTCAGGTCAGGTTTTGTCAAGTTTTCCTGACCTATCTGTTTAGCAGTTTTCGGTGAATAACCCGCCCGGATTGCTGCTTGTGTAGCATTACAATCAATCAGGTATTCATCACAAAACCGTTTCTGTTTTGCGTTCATAACAGCAACCCCTTTCTGCAAGTTTATTTCAAACATCATCCTTTCAAAAAGATTTCCCCCCGGAAGGCAGGAGTTCACCGGGCGAAAAATCCGGTTATGAGCATCCTTCCGGGGGAAATTGAAAAATCACCCTTTGGAACTTTCGTTCCGTTGGGTGATTTTTCACGATACCATTATATCATTCCTGTTCATTGGAATTCAATAGGTTTTCATAGGTAGTTTGAAAATCCTTCAAAGCGTAACCGTGCAATTCAACAACATACTGATATGTAAAGTTCATTTCAACAGCTACAACTTCAAGCCTTTTGAATTCAACATAGTGCTTATACAGAATTTCAATGTATTTGCTGTTCTTCAAGCCCTGAATCTGATTGATTATCTTGTGCTTATCGTCAACGAAGGCATCAATTTCAGCATTGATTTCTGCTTCAAGGTCAATAATTCGCCCGATCAGCTTCACAAACGGGGCATCCCCGGAAGGGCTTGTTTGCACACGCTCTTTTGAATAGTCAATGCTGCCTGCACTTTGAGACTTCAAACGCAAATCGCCTAATTCCTTGATTTTCTGATTTATCACGGTATCTAACCGTTGTAACTGCTGCAAATATTCTTTTGCTTTCATAGCAACCTTCCTTTCTTCATCTTGAACCGATAACTTGAACCGCTTCAAAGTCTTTATTTTTCGGGGCTTTTCAGAAATCAGCGGTTCAAGGGTTCAAGTTCAACTTGCTATTTTCTTTATAGTTATTTTTAGAGAATCATTGCAAATTGTTGATACTATGAAATCTATCTTTTTTAAGAAATCAAAAATAACTTGAACTACTTGAACCGCATAGCGAAAAACCCGCATAATACAAGGCTTTCAGGCGGTTCAAGTTCCCACAACTACAACTTGAACCGCAACTTGAACCGCAACTTGAACCCCTGCATATTTTGAAAATTAACTTTCAAAAATCAGCTCTGCACACAAGCCCTTTATCCAATCACGGCGGGGAATCTGTGCAATCCATTCATCAGGAACACCGCTTTCACCACCACAACCGTAATATATCCCGGAAAGCCCGCCAGCAACCGCCGCAACGGTATCAGTATCTTCACCCAAATTCACGGCGGTAAGAACGCAATCCCGGTATGTGTTGGTATTCAGGAAACACCAAAGGGCGGCTTCCAGCGTGTCAACCACATAGCCGGAACTTCTTACAAAGGTTCGTTCCAACCATTCAAGATCAAGCAGCTTACCAAATTCAGCAAGCATTGAAACATTTTCAATCTGTTCTTTGAACTTCTGAATTCCTGCGGTAATGGCTTCTTCCTTCTCCATGCCGTTCATCAGGTTTTCAACAACTGCTACATAGATACGGCAAGCAAAATCAGAAATGAAATGTGCGTGTGTCAGGTGTGTAACGCTCAAAAGTTCCTGTTCCTTTTCCGGGTAATCAGGCAACATTGCAACCGGAAGAATACGCATCAAAGCCCCGTTCCCGTTATCCATGCGGGTTTTGCCGCCGCACTTTGCAGCATCCTTTCCGTTGGCAAACCGGGCGATTGCCCGCCTTGTTCCACCGCCTACATCAAACACTTCACCGTAGGGGGTAAACTTTCCATCATTCAGCCAATGGAAAAAGTTCTGCATAATATCAGCCGGATCAATCTTCCTCAATTTCACCATACTATCAAGGGTTGCAAGTGTCAGGCTGCTATCATCCGACCATGTACCGGGCGGCTGGTTGTATGTTCCGTAACCAGTCATATCTGTAATGGTGAAGGTATCACGCTTTCGGAATTCCACCGGAACACCCAAAGCATCACCAACCACAAGCCCTATAATTCCATCATAAAATTTGTTCATTGTCTGCACCTTCCTTTCCCATATTCGTTGTAGGTATCAAATTTAGGGTTTCACACCGCATTTTTACCCTTTGAAAAATATTCAAAAGTTCAGTATTAGAAACAGGAATCGCAACCGTTTCATCCTTCTCTTTGTTTCTGAACATTAAAATTTGTTCGTTTCCTTTTGTCTGAATTTCAGTTAAAGAAACATCATCAATATACAAATCAACCATCTTTACACCCCCAAAATGCGGGCTGCTACCATATCGGCGGTGTGGGTGTAAAGAACATTCGGGAAATTGGTTACTGCCCGCCCGTAACTGTTCCAATTCTCTTTATCATCAAAAGCCCCCATGTGCCACCTGATACAATAAAGTTCTTCATCTGTAAGCTGAATGTGCTGTTGCAGCATCATAACCGATTTATCACCATGCCCCGGAAGAAGCGTTGCATTGTTATATTCCCACGCTTCATTTTCGGTTCTGTGGTAATTATCCAGCTTGCATAAATCGTGAAACATTCCCACAATGTAGGGGCTGCGTTCCTTCATCCACGACAATTCAAGCCTTTCTGTGAAGGAAAGAAGGATTTTCGTTACGGCAAATGAATGATCGAACAACGCCCCGGAATATGCCCCGTGGTGGTGAATGGAAGCCGGGGCTGTGAAGAACCCGTTTTCAATCAGCCATCCCTTGAAATCTTCCGGCACATAAGAACCCATCAGCTTTGAAAACTGTTCAATTCTATCTTTTTCAGTAAAATTATTCATCATCTGAACTCCCTTCCTGTTTTTGTGTCTTTGATTTTTACCCGTTCAATCAGTTCAAAACCCGCTAAACGAATAATGAACTTCAATACCTTTATCAATTCGGAAACCCGCCTTTCGGTTTCGCTTTCCTCTTTGATTATGTTCTTTGTTCCGGCGTAAGCCGTAGGATCAGCATAGCCTTCACTGTTGTAATATGGATTATTCATCTTTGCCACCTTTCAATTTATCCATCTGATAATAGGATCACCCTTGAAGCCCTTTTCCCACACAAACCACGCATAAGCAACAGCACTTGAAGGGTATTTTGCAAATTCCCCATTCATAGCACATATCAGCCGGGAAGAACTCACATACACGGTTTTAGGCGGGTTATGTAGGAAGAATTGCTTGCGGGATTTCCCTTCAAGGAATTGCAGCTTCAAAAACATTGCAACTTTCCTTCCCGGCTGCACACTATTCAACGCCTGTTCAACGAATTCCAAAGCGTATTTATAGGGTGGGTTTGTGATAATATCCCCTTCAAAATCATCAAGGGTTTCTTTCAGGAAATCCAGCGGTTCAGGATCACCAAAGCCCCGGTATATTAAATCTGTGCTGATAACCTCGAACCCGTGTTGTTCCAGCACCCTTGACAAATGCCCTTCACCACACGCACATTCCCATATAACCGGGGCAAAATGTTCTTCCGCAAGCAGAAGTTCCATTGCACGGGGTTCAGTAGCATAATAATCATGTTGCTGCCTGTCCTTATCGCTGTGATTGGAAGCACCCAATGTTGTATAAATGCTTCTTTGGTTGCCCGTCCAATCTTTAGCTTCTGTTTCTCTCTCTCTCTCTCTCTCTGCTGTGTTCATTCAAAATATTCACCCCTTTCAACTATCTACCCGAACAAATATCCGGTATTTCTTGCCGCTGATTTTCTTGTCAATAACTTTCATGTTCAAAATGCGGTTCACTTGCTTTGAAAATTCAATGCTGCTCATAGGCTGAAAACTGTTGGCAAGGCAATATTCTTGATACCGCCTATAAACCTTGTTTGTTGGCTCATTCTCAATCTGAAATTCTTCATCTTCACATTCTTTGAAAAATCCCAAAATTGGATTGTTGTTTTCTTCATATTCATCCATTGCCGCCTGAACCTTTGCGGAAATGGTAAATGCCCGGTTCGTCAGCACCCGCTTCAATCCGGCAATACCTAAATTTATCAGGTATTCCATAACTTCATCAGATTTCAGTTCGTGCTTTATATACGGTTTGAAATCAGGATCAGCTTTTGAAAATGTGGCGTTGAATGGAATGATTGTCAATCGCCGCTGCACCGCCCCCGTTTTATCCTTGATACGGGGAATATTATTTGCAGAAAATAACAGCTTTGAATAATTGTTGAACTCAAAAGGATTTTGCCCCTTGCGTTCTGCTGATACCCTTTCACCCGTTACTAACTTTTTGAAGATCGCCGGGTTTGCAATGAATTCATCCCCTATATCATCACCGATATTTGCCAGCTTGCCGAACATTTCAGCGGTTTTGAACCTATCACCAAGTTCTTTCAGATCAAGGGAAGCAATATTTTCTTCCCCTAACAGGGTTTGAACCATTGAAAGGAAGGTGCTTTTGCCGTTGGATTTATCTCCAATCAGAATGAAGGCTTTGCCTAACTCATTTCTGCGATAGAAACAATACCCAATAGCTTCTTCCAGCAATGCCCGGATAGCCGGATCATCACAAGCAATTTTGTTCAGCGTTTTATCTGCTAATTCTGAATAGGCTTCCGGGTTGTAATCCCACCTGATTTTGTTTGTGATAATGTGTTCCGGGGTAAATGCCACAAAGGAATCATCCACAATGTTATATAACCCGTTGTTAAAAGCTATCATATTGGCATCTTCCGCTTTTGTGTTTTCCCTGATAAGAATATCAAGGTAAGCAAGAACTTCCGTTCTTTTCGCCCTGTTCAACTGTGGGATATGCTTAATCATTTCAGCTTCAATTTCTGAAAGCCCGGAAACATAAATTCCGTTTTTGTAGATATGTAGCTGATTGTTGATTTTGATAATGTGGTGATTGTTCTTCAAAAAGGTTGCGAACTTGTCAAACAAGAATGTTGAACCCATGAAGAAAACAGGCTTTTTGAAAGCATCATCACGAAGGATTGTTTCAATTTCATCATCCGAAAGCGGAACTTTCAGCACAAATTTATTGATTATCCTGATTGTTTCCCTTGCTTCTTCCACGCTGAAATCATTGCTTTGCAGCGTAAGAATATAATTGAACAGGCTTTGATTTCTACCATCCCCGGCATCCATGTTCAGGAATTCCATGTTTGATTTTACGGGGTGAAGCCAGCGGGGAAGGGGCTGTGCTTCCTCATTTTCGGCGGTATCATAAAGGATTTCCCTTTCTTTGCCGTCATATTTCAACACTTCATAGGAATTCCGTGTACCGATTTTAATATCAGCGGTCAAACCGATTGCCAGTTTGCAGCCTGTTTTGTTGGTTGGTACTCCGCTGTTCTTGAATAGGAAATGCTTGCCCCTGCTGGTACGGTAAACCCGGCAAGTCAAGGCGTATTCCTGCACTACCTTGAACAGTATTTCAGAAGTTTCAGAATCATCAATATCAACAAGAATTGTGTCTGCTGCCAATATTCCAGCGTATTCCGGCAATGACTGAACCTGTTCAAAGGTTTTGAAATCTGTTCTGCCCTTGAATTTCTCTATGCACTTTTTATTTTTGGTTTCAACAAAACCTTTGAAGAACAATTCAACTCACCACCTTAAAATGATTCTAAATACTTTTCAAACTGTTCCTTGAACCGTTTGTTTGCCTTTGCATCTGAAAGGGCTTTGTTGTAAGCTGCTTTGTATTCTTTCAAATCAGCTTTCGCCTGTTTCAATTCATCCTTTGAAACAGGAAGCCCGTTAGGGTGCTTTCGGCTTTCAATCAGGCTGGTTGTATCAGCCGCTTTCTGCTTATTGTCATAGTATTTTTTGCTGTTTTCCTTCCATAGTTCCGTAAGGTCAGCAATCCTATTTTGAAAATAAACTTTCAAAGTTTCCTTTAGTTCATCTTCATGTTGCCAATCCAAAGCAATCACTTTCAACAGCTTTTTGAACCGCTGCTGTGAACACGGAAAGAAGAAATCCATGTGAATATTCATGTACCCGGTTTCCCATTTAATGTATAAATCATTGTTCATCACATCACCCCAAAATCTGATAATCTTTTATTTGCAAGGTCTATATACCATTGCTTATCTAACTTTTCAGGAACTTCAACCCCGTTCACCGTTTCATTCCAAATGAAGCAATGTTCCGGGGAATTAGGGATTTTTGCGGGCTTCTTTGTTACGGCGTGAACCTTTTGAACCCCGGCATCAGAAGCGTTCTTTGAAGCAAATACCCTGATACACTTTTCTTTCACAACCCGGCTTCCGTGTAAGATATGGGTGTATTTGCCGCTGATTTTGGAAACAAGCTGAAATTCCTTCAAGGCGTTGCAATCTAAAACGGTTCTTCTTACGGGTACACCATGCACCATATATTCAACCAATGCCCGGTTTACAATCGGCAAATCATAATCAAGGGAAGATAATTCCTTCACATACGCCCCCTTTGATTTCCAATGCCCCCACGAATCAAGGATAATGTAATTGTTCACATCCTTTTGGTATATCTCCCGGTATTCGTCAAATTCAAGGTTCAGCCCGGTTCTGATTTCCCATTCATGGGCTATATCATCAATCAGGCTATACCATTGATCTTCATCTTGTCCTTCCGGCATCTTTACAAGTACACCATCAGTATTTGATTGAATGATCTGTGCATGGGGTTCAAGGCGTTCAATCAAATCCAGCAAAAGCAACTGCCCGTAAACACAAACCCGGTTAGCCTGCAAGGGATCATAAAGGGCATTGTTCTTGTCCTTCATCACTCCATAAGTAGAATTCAGCACTAATTTCAGCGGGGCTTGCAGCGGGTTCTTTTCCGCTTTGTATTTCAACCTTTGGTTGTAAATCTCAACGAATTTTTTCGGATCGCTGATATTCCGGCTATGAAGGTTGTATTGCACCATCAAAGAGGGATAAAGGGAAGCAACATCCATGTTCAGGAAGTAACCCTTGCCGTGATATTTTGGAATTGCCCCGTGTACGCCACCCCATCCGAATTGGTGGGGAACACCCGCAACCACAATATCAAGCTGATTCTTTTTCCCGTCTTTCTGATAACAGCGGTTTTCCGGGTTTTCATACCATTCAACCACCTTTGAATATTTTTCAATTCGCATTGAATACGGAAAATCAATTTCAAATTCATCATCATGTTCTTGCTTTGTGGCATCAAGGATAATTGCCGAAAGCTGCGGCTTTGTCTTGCTTATCAGTGACATATCAAGGGGCTTCCCTTGACAAGCTAACTTCACAAGTCCAATGTGGGCTTCAAAATCCTTTTTCCGTTGCAGAAATACTTGCACCGTCTGTTCAACATCATGCTTGCAATATTTGACGGTTTCAGCAATTTCTTCATCCGTTAATTTGCGGTCAATATCGAAGGGAACAGAAGTTTCTTTTATATCGTTTCCCATGAACCCCTCAAAAGACTTTAACCCCCGGTCAATGTTCATCATCACATCATAATTGTTTAGGGGATATTGATTAAAAAGGCTGCTGAACTTCCAGCCGGGATTTCCCTTCACAATGATATAATCATTCACTTTTTTAGGATCGAACCCGCAAAGGATAGCTTTCAAAATGTACTGATCGTAGTGTCGGCTATTAAAACCACACCAAATTTCCCTTATATTTGCCTTATATAAGGCTTCAAGTTCTTCCGGTGAATTGATTATCACATGGGTTTTCTTTGCGGTCATATCCATAACCACGACAAGCCAATCATAAGCGAAAACCTCAAAATCATAGAATAGCACCTGATTCACTCCTTCCTGTGTTTTTGAACGGGGTTGCAACCGTTCCCCCGCATTACCGGGGCAGAAATGCCCCGTTGCTCTGCGTTAATCTTCCAGAACATAAACTTCCTTGATTTCAAATTCGTTGTACCCCTTGCTGTTCTCCCTGTAATCAAGCTGGTACTCGAAGTTGTTATCAATGGCTTCCATGACATCCATAATCATGTTGCCGTACTGATTGTAGGTCTTGAACTGCACATCAACCGGATCAGCCATTTCCGCAACCAACGCCCGTAAAAACTCATTGGCAATGTGAATCTGAAAGCCCTGTGTTACAACCTGATTCATAAAGATCAAGCTGCCCTTGTACTCGCCTTCCAAAATCTTCATCCAGCAAGTAACCATCGGATCGCCTTTCTTGCTCTTGACAAGCTCCAGCTTTGTAACCGCCACTTCATAAGTATCATGCGGAACTTCACGCCGCCCGCCGTTTTCGGCTGCTTCCTCAACATCCTTTGCAAGCCCTTCCGTGTCGATTGCCTTATCGAATTCATCCCAAATGTTAGCCATGATTTTTCACCTTTTTAACCTTTCTGATTTTTAATTTTTCTTTGTGGTCAAGATACCCTTAACCAATTCAAAAGCCTGTTCTGCTGTGAACCCTACTTCCACATAGGCATCATAAAGCTGCTTTGCCGTGGAAGCGGATTTCTTTGCCATAGCTGCCGGATCAATCTTGAAGGGATTTTCCGGGGTATGGCTCTTTGTCTGCTGCCCGTTCTGCTGCTTGATTGCCGCATTTACCATAGCAATCAACAGATCATCAGGAATACCAAACGGATTGTTCATTGTGTGTACCTACCTTTCTTTAATCTCTTGCTTTACGCTTACGGCGGGGCTTTTCCTCACCCTCTGCCGGGGCTTCCGGGGGATTCATTGCACCATCAGCCGGGGTTGCAGCTTCCGGGGCGGGCTGTTCAGCTTCCTTTTCGGGCTGCTGTTCTGCCGCCGTTTCAGGGGCTTCCTGCGGGCTTTCAGGTTCAGTGGTATCAGTTGTAGGCTGTTCCTCTTTCGGGCTGTCCTGCGGCTTATCTGCGGGTGTGGCGGGGGTTTCCGCTTTCTTTCTTCCGGTTCTTCCCGTCTTTGCCGGGGTTGTGGATTCTACCACACCGGAAGCGGCGTTTTTATTTGCTTCATCATAAACAGCGAACAGGGCTTTCACATCAAGGGGAATATCCTTTGCGTTCACTCTCAAACGCCCGCCGCCGAAAATTACTTCATTGCTTTTGAAGCTGAAAGTACGGGTTTCACCGTCTGCCACAATGCGGGCAACCACATCCACCATTCCGGCAACCTTGTTTGCAACCTTTTCCTGCAAGTTCGGCTTGATCGCCGTGATTTTATCGCCGCCCTTGCGGGTAATATCCTTGCTGGTGTCCTCATGGGAAATCAGGATAATATTTTCATAGTCAAGGTTCATCAGGCGTTTCAGCGTGTTCAGGAATTCGCCACGCACCTTATCCCACGCACGGAAGGAATCATCCGATTCATGGGTAATACCCATCTGCTGGTACATATAAAGGCGGCAATGTTCATACAAATCTTCCAAAAGGTCAACCACAATCGTTCTGAAAGTGTTTTCCTTCTTTTCCAGTTCGGAAATCGTGTCCTTGAACACATCCCAAGCAAGGGTTCTTTTCGTCTGTCTGCCTTCAACCTTCACTTCATCCTTAATGCGGATATACGGGGCATCAACGAATTTGATATTGCCATCCGTATTCAGCATCAGCGGATCAGGAAAGTTGTTTGCAAAGGTGGTTTTGCCGCAAAACGGCACACCATAAATCCAAAGCACACGCTTTTCAACTGCTTCAATGTTCCTTCTTTTGTTTTCGGGTAATTTAATCATGTAATCATTTCCTTTCTCACAATATTCTTGAAATTCGCAATACCTACAAAGGTAACTTTTTTCTTGCGGGAACTCTGTTTCCTCATTCACCGCTTTTATTCCAAACAGGAATTCAATCACCTTTTCAGGATTGAACCCAATTTGAACCGTTTTAACTTCCACCCCGGAAAGTTCTTCTATCAGGCGTTGCCTGAATTCCATTAGGGTTTCCGTTTTCTTCTGCCGGATTGTAACTTTGGGAATGAACACCAAATACATATTCCGAATCTTTTTTCCGGGGTTGTTCCTCTCGAAAAAGTATTTGTATTCATGAAGCTGCCCCGATTTCTTATAGCCTGAAACATTGTTTGAATACTTGAAATCGTAAAGGTCAAACACATCCACATCTTCACCGTATGGGTTATGAAGTGCTTCTTTTGACATATAGCCCATTGGTACAAGGTAATCAATGAACCCGTGGAAATCATCATCCTTGATTTCAACTTCAAACTTTCCACCGGGCGGGATTGCCGCCCTTGCAAGTGGGATCACTGTTTCAAACTTGATTATCTCGTTTATGTGTTCATCCGTGATAATCGGGAAACTGAAACAATATTCCCTGATTGCTTCTTCAAGGCTTTTTTCAATCCCGGTGTGAACCGTCTGCCCCAAAATCAAAGGGTTATCAGGTTCAGTTGCCGGAATCGTTGTTAATCCTTGAAGATAACGCATTTTGAACTTGCGTTTGCATTTTTCAAAGCAATCAACGCCGGAATGTGAATACCGCAATTTATCACCCCTTTCACTAAATTTTTGAATTCGTCAAACCCTTCCGGGTAGAGGAAAACCCCGATCCCGCCGCTTGTGTTTATCCGGCTGATATTCAGCTTTTGCAATTCGGAAGGTCTGCCGTTGGAAGCCTTTACTTCAACCGCAAGCATCACCCCATTCACACAACATATCAGGTCAGGAATACCGGATTTCTGAAAGCCACCGCCCCAAATTTTGGTGTACCAACCGACCATTTCAACCTTCATTCTGTCAGAAGGGAAGCCCGCCGGATATATACCGACCGAATGAAAGTATTTCTTGATCTGTCCTTCAAATAGCTTTTCTTCTGCCATCACTTCACCGTGATTTTGACGGAAGCGGAAACATTACTTATTTTGGAATACTTTGCAGCAACATCCGGCAAATCTTTCTTCAATTTTGTGCTGTCAATCGTGGTTCGGGTTGTGGCTGCAATATAGGTGAACTTCACATCTTCATTTTCAAAGGATTTCACCCCGTACTTTTCCATAGCCGCCACAAGCTGAACCCGCATTTCCTTTTCCTGCTCCTCAATCTGCTTTTTCTGCAAGGTCAGGGCTGCAATGCTTTTGATAATTCCCGCCGCTTCCGTCTGCATGGTTGCAAGGGCGGTTTCCTCTGTGAAGGCATCTTCACAATCCGGGGAAAGTTCGGTGCATACATCCTTGCAGCTTTCCTTTTCCTCACATTTCAAACAGCAACACACCTTGCCGCAAGCGGAACTTTCCATTGCCTGTTTGCACTTAATCATTGTTTGAACTCCTTTCCAATTCAGCGTTCAATTCCCGCTGAATTTGTAAAACTGATTTTGAATAGTTACTTTCAAAAATGCCTTGTTTCCATAACCGGGAAGCCCCGGTTTCGCCCATGTTGTACGCCATCAGCACCTTATCAGGGGTTTCATACTTTTCAAACAGCTTCCGCAATATGAACATTCCCGCCCGAACATTGCCGTATGGTTCGGTAAAATCGGTAATTCCAAGCTGTTCTTGCAGATACGGGTGATTGATTTCATTGATCTGCATCAACCCGTAATCATTGGTTTTGCTGATAACATCCGGCGTGTACCCGCTTTCCTGCTGGATCAACGCCATCACAAAGGTAAAATCCATTTCATAGGCTTGTGATAAGTAGAAAATGAATTCCTGCAAATCTTCATCCATAGGCACATTCAGCGGTACAAATTTCTGTTCCCCGTTCACCCATTCACCGGGCATTTCACCTTCAAAAATTCTTCCGTCAGGCTGTCCGAAAATCAGAACTTCCTTTTGGGTTTCAGGTTCGGATTGTTCGGGGCTGTCATTTCCTGAACAAATTGCCCCAATACCGAACCCCACAAGGGAAAAAATAATTGCCACCACTACCCACGAAATCAGAACACGCTTACCAATCGAAGCCTTCTTGATATTTCTTGAATAGTTCATCTGTATAATCCTTTCGTAATTCCAAAGTGTGAAGAATATCTTCTTCAACCGTTCCGGGGCAAATCATCAGGTAATAGAAACAAGGTTTTTCCTGTCCGATCCTGTGAATTCGCTTCTTGCTTTGTTCAAACAGTTCACTTCTATCTGTCAGTGAAAAGTAAATGATTTTGTTTGCCTTCTGCAAATTCAGCCCCATAGCCCCCGCCTGATACTGAACAAAGGTTACTGAATCCCCGTGTTCCTCATAGGCGGTTAAATCTTTAATGCTACCATTCACGATTGAAAACGGGCGTTCCATTTCAAACACGATATTTTGAAGCGTGTTCAATTCTTCATTGAAGTTATAGAACACAATCAACCGATCTTCCGTTGATTGCACCAAATCCTTAAAGGCTGCAACCCGTTCCCGGTTTAAGTAGCTGCACATCATACGGGAATAAATCCGTTTTGAAAGGATCGTATCACCTATGAATTCACGCACTTCAATGGTAATAACTTCATCCCGCATGAACTTCCGGTATTCTTTCGTTGGTTTAGAATGAATTGGAATCATCATCTGTTCGGGAAGGTCAAAGACTTCTTCCGACTTCATAAAGATTGCACCGTGTTCAGCAAGTTTCTTTTTCAGGCGGTCAACATTTTTGTAACCTACCACATGGGGAATTCTGAACCCGCTGTTGTGATCTTCAATCCATTCCGTTTCAACATACTGCTTGTAAAAAAGGTCTTTGCTGATATTCCATCCAAGCAACCGAAGCTGCGACCACAATTTTTCATACTTCCCGGCTGTTGGTGTACCGGATAGCAAAATCACATTTTCAGGCTGCATTTTCAGGATAAATTTTGACCGTTTAGCGGTTTCGTTTTGGATAATGGAACTTTCATCAAGCATCAGGGTAAACCCGGATATATGGGCGAAATATGAACGCCTGAACACCAAATCATAGTTTATAACCCCTACACATTTACCGATTGTTCCCGTGAATTCTTCAAGCTGCCGCTTGTCGGTCAGGTCAAACACCGTTAGGGGGTAATACTCCCGGAAGTGCTTGATCCAATCGTCAATTTTTGTTTTTTGACAAACCAACACGATTCTTTCAGGAAAGGAATTTGCTTTTTCCGAACCTACAAAGGTTTTCCCTAATCCCATATCAAGGTAATAGGCAACCCGGTTGAAATCTTTGGTTTCGTCAAGTGCCTTGCTTTGGTGGGGGAATAGCTGCATATCAGCACCCCCTTAATCTGTATCAACATCAATCCCGGTGATCTGCTTGAAGATTTCCTTGTCAAAGTTCGGAATTGCTGTGATAACTGCCTTTTGACGGTCAGACAAACCACACCACCAAATAACCGCACATTCGGAATTATCCAAAATTTTCAGATAGCCGCCTGTGGTTTCCGCTTCCGGGTGTGCTGCTTTTTCTTCGTCCGTCATATCCGAAAGGTAAATGTATTCAAGTACATCCCCCGGAATCTGATTCAGCAAATAGCGGGCTTTACTATTCAGCCAATCTTCATAAGTCAATTCAGAAGGCTTATTGAACAGATAGATTTTCGGGCTTACGGTGTTAAAACACCCGTTGGAAAAGCTGCACTTGTTCCAATCGCCGCTGTTGCAATCGCCGCTGTTGCAATCGCCGCTGTTCCAATCGCCGCTGTTCCAATTGCCGCTGTTCCAATTGCCGCTGTTGCAATTGCCGCTGTTCCAATCGCCGCTGTTCCGGTTGCCGCTGTTCCGGTTGCCGCTGTTCCAATTGCCGCTGTTCCAATTGCCGCTGTTGCAAAGTCCGGTGCATCCCTTTCCCGTATTCACGATTTCAAGCAATTCAGCCCACGGGATTTCACGGACAATCTGAATTTTGTTGGTGCAAGATTTTGTTCCGTCTGTATCGACTTCACCTAACGCAAGCACTTCCGCAACCTTGTTTTCCGGGTTGAACTGATAATAATTGAAGCAATCAGCCGCCTTTTCGCAAAAGTGGAAGCCTCGATCACAAACCATAGGTTTCACATCTTCTTCATAAGTACCGCCAACTACATACTGAAACGGTTTCCCGTTCGGGTTACAAGTCCAATCGGGATTGAACACCTTGAACCCTTTAACAACTCCTGTTTCGTTCATTTTTGCTTATCCTCGCTTTCTGCCATCAGGCAACTTCATTCAAGGGAACTTCAATTCCCGTGTATTCGGTGAACTTCACGGAAGAAATAAAGTAACTCCAATTTGTCAGCTTCACCGCATAGCCCCACGGGAAAACGCCATCCCTTAAACCCTGCATAACCCATTCTTTGGATTTCTTCATCAGCTTTGCCGCAAGGGGAACGGGTAAATTCACAACCCCGTCATGCTGAACCGTTGCAGCGGGTTCAAACATTTCAAAGTAGTTATCCTGAACCCCCAACGCACGGGCAATTTCCTGTTTGCGGTCTTTGGAAGGTTCGTTCTTCCCGGAAAGGTATTGACTGATAGAGGATTTACCGATCTCGGTAAGGTCTGAAAGTTTGGATTGTGTCAAATCCAACTCTTTCATAAGGTTTTTCAATTTGTCTGCAAAAGTCATATTCACTTCATCCTTTCTTTGTTCAGCCCTCAATCATGGGGCTTTTGTTGTACTGTTCCTGAATTCTGATCCGATACTTGCCGCCGATTTCTTCACGGTGCAAAATTCTGAATTCGCTGCCCTTGTCACGCAAGGTTTCAATGTACTTTGCCGCTTCATTCTGCGTGTCGAACTCTAAAACCCGATCAATACACGCTGCAATCACTTTCTTCATCCTGTTCACCGCCTTTCTGTTTTGGTTCAAATAATTTGAACTTTCATGGTAAAAAAATATGCCTGAATTTCATCACTTGCCAAATCAAGCACTTCTAACGCCTTTTGAATTTCAGGCTGCTTGAAAGCAATCTTGTTGTTCAATTTCATTGAAATAGTTCTTTCGGAAAGCCCCATCTTTTCAGCGAATATCGCTTGCGTTCCGCATTTTTCAACAATCCTTCCGTTCAGCTTTGCATAATCGTATGCCATGATTTCACCCCTTTCTTAACATCCTAAATGATTTACAATATCTCGGACCATTGCCGTACCTGAATCCATTGCAACATTTATCTTTTTTGTTCCACCTTCAAAAGCCGCTGTTACAATCTCACTTTCGCTATCGTAGGTAAGGGAAACAAGGTCAGCCGCCCCACGGGTTTTCTGTAAAACCTTACAAAGTAATTTGCAAATGGTTTCTTTATCTTCCCCGCTGTTTTCTACCACAAAATCAAAGGCTTCAATCTGTTCTTTTGTCAGCGGGTTATTATATTCCACATATCCCCACGCTTCACGCCCGATTTTTCCAACATATTCCCGCTTGTCGAAATTGTGAATCAGCATTGCCGGATTGTCGGCGGGTTTGGGGTATGCCCCCGGTGTAATTGGTCTTAAAGTGCTATAATATCTAAACATCTTCATCATCCTTTCTAATTCGTTTTGGGTAATATCCTTGTTCAATGGTTGGTATTACAATTTTCATTCCGCAATGTTCGTTTAAGAAGGAACAAATTTCACCATATCCTAAACCGCCATTTTCAACGGAAGTGAAACAAAATTGAACTATTTTCGGTTCGTATTTCTGCAATCGCACAAATCTTTCTGGATCAAACATCAATCCAAATCCGCACAATTTACATCCCGTTCTTATTTCCCCGGTTGTTTTATAAATTCCATCTTCAAAAACAACTTCACCATATACCGGGGCAATCGGGATTTTTTCATCATAGATGAAGTGAAGCACGGTTTGTTCTGTTGCAGCTCCTAAAGGTTTTGATTTCGGACGGCTTCCGTCAAACATATTACATCCGGTTTGACGATATGCGTTCATTCTGTCCTTTGAATCACAAGCCATTTCACCCGTTACCGGAAGCAATCCCCCCAGCTTCTTATTTTCAATTTTCAAGGGCTTCTTTTTAAGGTAATCACAACATTTTTCTGATAATTCAAACGGTGCATCCAACAAAGGGCGATATTGCAACGGTAAAAACCTTCTGATTGAAGTTTTGTTTTCACTTGTAACCCCCGTCAAATAAAGAATAACTACATTGTTAAAACCTAAAGCCCGCAATTTTTCAGCCGTTTCAATTCGTTCAGGTATATGTTTATCGGTAAACGCTTTCGGCATAAGCGGTTCAATATCAGCATATTTCAAATTTAGTCGTTTCAAGGTTGCTTTAACATCACGAACCATTCTTGCAACTTTTTTACTTACGAACGGAAGTCCAACCATATCTATAACTTGAAAATATGTGTATTCGCCCCGAACAATTTCAAACTTAATTTTGATTTCAAACTTTGCTTCAATGTATTTTATATATTCCCTGATATACGGAAGCATTGAAGTAAATTCGTTTGTAGTGTTGGAAAAGAACACTTGCAGCGGTTCATCTTTATGTTTCGATATGCTCCATGCTTCCGCCATTAGGTAAAGAACAACCGCCGAATCTTTTCCACCGGAAAAACTCACCGCAATTTTTCCATCCATTCTCACAATCGCTTCAAAACATTTCGCTTGTGCAATCCCGATCTGTGTTCCGTAGCTTCTTTTCCACATTTCCCGTACTTGATTTTCAGTATATAAGTAATCCGTCATTCAATCATTTCCCCTTTCGGGGAAGAAGTTGTTTAGGCTTCTTCCTCAAACTCTACATTGCAATCACCGCAAATAACATGAACTTCCTTTGTTGCCCGAATAATGCAGCCACACACGGGGCAAACATATTTCCGGCTTGATTGTTTGGTTTTCGCCGCACCGGGGATTTTCGGAAGGCTCTTTCTGTGAAGTTCAAACTTTTTATCTTGCAAGCCGTCAACAAAGGCTTTTGCTTCATCATTCAGGCTTGTTTTCGTCCAGCCGTATTTTGCATCCTTTTCAACGGTCAAACCGTGCTTTTCAGCGGCTTCCTTGTATTTCTTGTTGTGGTAAGTACCGCCCCGGCTTGTGTCCTGAACCCCAATTTGCAGATTGTAAAGGTGAACCATTTCATGTAAGAGGGTTTCCGCAACCTGTTCAAAGGGTCTTGCAAGGTGTTCAGCACAAATATTGATTTCATAGAAGCCATCATCTTTCTTCATAGCTTCCAAATCCTCTTTTGTCAGGGTGGAAAGGTCTGCAACTTTCTTCTGTTCGCCAATCGTCCACGCCTTCCAAGCGGTACACCATCCATAAGCACCTTTTGTTGTGTCCGGGCTTACCGTGATAACGGGGGTTTGAAGTTCATTGTTATAGAACTTTTCGTTGAACTTTGAAAATAAACTTTCAAGTTTTTCAATTACGGGCTTCAAGCTGGTTTCTTTCATTTATGCCACCGCCTTTCTGATAAATCCAATATACAAGAGTTTTAATTCTTTCTTTGTCATGTACCGCAATGCGGTTTGATAAGTCTTTATAAATCTTTCTTTATCGGAAGCGGCTGTTGCTGCTTCCATTTCAGCTTTCAATTCGATTGCCCGTTTTTTACAATAGGCTTTTTCCTGTTCCCACTTCATAACCACTTCATCCTTTCGCTTGCTTGCCGTTGCAGCGGCTTGTTCTTTGGTTCAATTCATTTGAACTTGTCTATATTATAGCATCGGGTTTTGAAGTTGTCAATAGGTTTTTTCAAATTTTTTGAACTTTTTTTCCTGAACCCCTTGAACTTTTCTTCAAGGTGCGTTATAATGTAAATACCCCAATAAGGAAAGGAAGTGATTGCATGAAGAAATTCACCACGGCTGATAGATTGAAGCAAATCATGGGTGAAAGGGGGTTGAAACAAGTTGATATTTTGGAAGCCTGCAAGCCGTACTGCGAAAAATACCATGTTCAGCTAAAAAAGAATGATCTAAGTCAGTATGTTTCCGGGAAGGTAGAACCCAAACAAGATAAGCTGTCTATTTTGGGGTTGGCTCTGAATGTCAATGAAGTTTGGCTTATGGGCTACAATGTTCCCGCTGGAAGGGAAGAATTAGCCCAACTTGAACAGAAGCTACAAAATGAAGCCGCTGCCTGTGAAATGTTTGAACGGTGTTATGGAAAAGAAGCATTTCAAGCGGTCAAACTTTTCCTACAACTTGATAGGCTGGATCAGGGGCGTATCATTGGTTCTATGGAAACAATGCTGAATGATGAAAAATACGCCATTCAAAAAGAATCATCAAGCGGGAAGGCAATATAATCTTTGTGGATTTCAGTTCAAGATAAGTTCAAGATAGGTTCAAGATAGGTTCAAGTTTCCGGTTCAAGATAAAACCCTTGAAATATCGGGAAGGTTCAAGTGGTTCAAGTTGTTTTGCGTTTCTTTGTAAATTTGATTTTTTCAACGCAATTTTGCATTGATTTTGAAAAATATAAAAGAAATAAAAAGGCATCTTGAACTTGAACCACTTGAACCGAACCTTGAAAAGTTAATTTCAATTTAAGAAAGGAATTTTACTATGAGTGCAAAGAACAGGGTTATCAACGGCGATTATGCCGGAAGTCAGATTGTGGGCGGCGGTGCTGCCAACGCTGCTATTTCATTAGGCATTATCAAGCAATTACGCCTGAACAGTTCCACCGTTGAAAGCTATGAAGTTTTGGGCGGTGTTGCCGGGGCGGTTTCTAAAAATGGCTATCAGGTGAAAATCATCTTCAAAGACGGGAAGAAAAGCCTGTTGGAAATAGATGAAAAACTGTATAAAGCCATTGTTCAGGCTTGCTTCTAAATAAAAAAATTCCCCCGTCAGTGCTGCAACACCAACGGGGGAAGCGACCATAAATCAGGATGAAGTGATTTAGGCGGTCTGTCTATATTATATCACTTCACGGCTGATTTTTCAAGATAGGCGGTGAAGTTATGAAAAATCCGAATGGATATGGAACAGTAACGAAGCTGTCAGGGAACAGGCGAAAGCCCTATATTGTGAAGGAAGGTATATCAGGAAGGCAAAAGCCCATTGGTTACGCTGCCACACGGGAAGAAGGTTTGATAATGCTTGCCAATTACAACAATGATCCGTGGGATATAGAAACGGACAAAATCACTTTTCAAGAACTCTATGATTTATGGCTTGAAAAGCGGGCTGTGAAATTGGGTGAATCAAACAGAAGTTCCTTGAAATCAGCATACAAGCATTGTTCCAAACTGAACAAATTCAAATACAAGCAAATCAAATCATACCAAATGCAAGATTGCATTGATAGTTGCGGTTGTGGGTATTCCACGCAAGGGGCAATAAAAAACCTTTTCGGGCATCTTGACCGTTTCGCAATGGAACTTGATATAATTTCAAAGTGCTGTTCTGATCTGCTTACCTCTGATCCAATCCCTGAAACAAGCAAGGAAATTTTCACGGATGAAGAAGTTTCCCGGCTTTGGGAAAATGAAAAATTGGAATGGGTTGATTCTGTTTTGTTCTTCCTCTATACGGGGTTCAGGATTTCAGAAATGATTGCTCTGAAAACAGAAGCGGTTGATCTCGAAGCCCAAACCATGGCCGGGGGAACGAAAACAGCAGCGGGGAAAAACAGGATAGTTCCCATTCATTCAAAAATTCAACATATAGTTCAAAAGCGGGTTGAACAATCCAAAAGCGGCTATTTGTTTGAGTACAACGGGAAGAAGCTGAATCAAACCCAATACCGGGCATTGTGGGCTGAAATCATGGGGAAGCTGAAAATGCAGCACACCCCGCATGAGTGCCGCCACACATTCAGAAGCCGCCTTGATTCAGCTGGGGCAAACAAGGTATGTATTGATCGAATTATGGGGCATAAATCCAAAGGAACGGGGGAACGGGTTTACACGCACAAAAATATAGAAGAACTCAAATTGAACATTGAACTAATAACAAATTAGTAACAAAAAAGGCGGGAAGCCATGAAAAATCAAGGTTTCCGCCGTTTCTGTGTTCATTATACCATAATTACGGTAAAATGCAAGAGCCGAGGGTACGATGTTATTCGTATATAAACAGCAAAGCGGAGCAAATGCAAGGTCTGCTCCGCCGTATTCTGAATTATTCGTCTGTGCCGCCGGGCAATGCTGTCTGTTCGCTTGCAAGCCTTGCGAACTCCTCCTTGATGCTCGGAGCGTTCTTTGTCAGCTTTTTGATAGTAAGCTGTTCTTCCGCCTTGTTATTTGCAAGACGGAGATTGTTTTCGGAAGACAGAAGTGCGTCCTTTGTCTTTTGCAAATGTATAATAGTCTTGTCTATCTCATCAATCGCAGTCTTGAACTTATCGCTGGCAAGCTGATAATTTCTTGAAAACGCCGTTTTGAAGTCGGTTATATTTTTCTCGAAATTAGTAAGGTCAACCTGCTGAGCCTTTGCCATAGCAAGCTCACGCTTATATTCAAGGCTGTTTCTTGCGGCGTTTCTCAGCAGAGAGATAAGCGGAATAAAGAACTGCGGACGGATAACGTACATCTTGGGGTACTTATATGAAACATCGACTATGCCTGCATTATAGAACTCGTTATCGGCTTCGAGCATTGAAACGAGAACGGCATATTCGCAGCCCTTTTCATTCCTGTCCTTGTCAAGCTCCTTGAAGAAGTCCTCGTTCTTATGCTTTGTGGCGGTGGTGTCCATCTCATTCTTCATCTCGAACATAATTGAGATGAATTCTATACCGTCCTCTGACGATTCTCTGAAAATGAAATCGCCCTTGCTACCGCTCCTTGCATCGTTATCCTTTTCAAAATAGGCATTGGGAAATGCCGACATTCTGAGAGAATTGAACTGTGTCAGGCAATGCTGTTCAAGGGTTTCGCCCACCATTTTCGTTGACAGCCTTGCCTTGAAGTCCTTGTACTGCTCTATCAGCTCGTCCTTGTTTTTAAGCTCAATAGCGTACTTTTCTTCTATCGTTTTGCATCTGAGCGCTGCCTCGCTATCCTTGGTCTTAAGCTGGCTGTTAAGCTCGTTTATTTCGTTCTGCTTTTTTTCAAGAGCAAGTGCGTTTTCACTCTTTGCCTTGTCAAGAGCCGCCTGCTGTAAGCTCTGCGCCTGCTGAAGCTGTAATTCAAGCTGTTTTATAAGGCTCTCCTTGTCGCTGATAGCCTTCTGTGCCTTGCTGCTTTCCTCGTTGAATCTTTTTTCACGCTCACTGACAGCATTTGCAACGGCAAGCTGTTTTTCGCTTTCCATGCTTTCAAGCCTTGCTTCAAGCTCGGTTATCCTTTTTTCCTTATCCGTAATATCGTCCGACTTTTCCGAAAGAGCCGATTCCAGCTTCTTTTCATACTCCATCTCGAGTATTTTAAGCTCGCTGTTCTTCGCCTTTTCAAGCTCCTCTGCTCTGCGTGCCGCTTCTTTTTCGAATTCCTTATCTCTTACCTGCTGAACGATCTGTGAATAACCGCTGTCATCCACCTGAAAGACCTCATTACATTTCGGGCATCTTATTTCCTGCATATTTCCTTAGTCCTTTCGTGAAAAGATTTATAATTCAAGTCTGCATACAAGGCATGCGACTCTTTCGTCCTCTATCGTTACCTCTTTCATTCCGAGTGAGGTGAAATAATTATAATTGGTTTCAAACTTTACGTTTGTCCTGTCAAGTAAAACAATATCGGCAAGCGGTGCGGATTCGTCTGTCGGCACATCACGGTCATTTATCGTATAAAGCTCTTTTTGCTTATACAGCGGAGCGATAAAGAACGTGTTCGCTGTGATGCTCTCGTTTTCGTTGTCGGGAAGCTGTTCAAGATAGGATATGACTGCACCGTGTGCCTCATAGTCGTTATCATAGAAATTGTTCAGGTAGCCTGTCATTGTTGACATAAACATGACCGCACAGGCAATAAGCGAAAAAACGGTAAAGCATCTCGCCCTGTTATATGACAGCTCCGACATATTCATTATGAAAAGCCAGATAACAAGAACGCACGAGCCAAAAACGTACTGGAAATAAATCGAGTGCTGATACGGATAGGTCGGCATCAGATTTACCAGTACAAACGGTATCAGTAATATATAACGTGCTATCTTTCGGCTTACAAGCGGTATACCGCCGAGTACACCAAGCGTCTGCACCGTAAAGGTCAGCTTTTCGCCTGTGAACAGGTTTGACAGAATGTAGCCGGGATTTGTAAACGCCGTAACGACTATTGAGGTGATAAGCGCACCGCCTCTGTACATATAGTCCTTGTACCGCCATTCCATGATCCCAAGCCCGCTGTTATTGAGATAAGCGCATACTGCAAAGAAATAAACGCAGGCCGCTCCGAAAATCACAGCACCGAGCGCTCTTGTCTTTTCACTGCGGTCTGACAGTATAAGATAAAGCCCGATCACCGCAACATATACGGCGGCATCTTCCTTTACGGTAAGAGTGAGCAATGCAAAGACAAGCATCGGTATCGTTTTTTCACGTTCTGTCGCCCATATCAGCCACAGCAGGAACGCAGGAAGCATACAGTTTTCGTGAATATCGTAGCTGCAACCGCCTGTGAACGCCGGATATAAGGCATATATCGCTGAAAAAAGCGAGGAATGTATAAGCGAAAAGCCGTATTTTCTTGCGATAAGAAACACCGGGATAATTCCGCTTGTAACGAATATTCCCTGCAATATCTGTAATGTTACCGGGTGCGGAAAAAGCATATAGAACGGCAGCATCAGGTAATACGCAGGAGAAAAATGCACTGCAAAGTGCGACAGCCTGTAATTGCGCTCAACGGTGGTTATCGGTCCGAACCCGTCCTTCATATTCTCGAACATCTGCGCGAATATCCCAAAATCAAACGCAGGGGTAGACAGCTTGTAATACCGCATTGCCATTGCAAGTGCTGTGAACACAAGCATAAAAACGGCGGACAACGCAATAACCGCTATCCAGCATTTCTTTGAGAATTTCGGAAGCCTTATCCTGTGCTTTCCTACAGTATACCATACAGCGAGGGCTATAAACAGGACAGCGCCGAGAAAAAAATCAATATTCGTACCTTTTTCACGGAACATAACTGCGGCATAAGCAACTGTAAACTGTGCGGTCGATATAAGCAATGCGGCGCAGTCGGTTTTCATCTCTCTGAACTTTGGAATAAAACGCAATACGGTAAGTAAGCCGTAGAATACTGCGAAAAATATGATAAGCAACAGATGCGGCGCTTCGCCTGCGTATTCTTTGTCAAATATCTTGCTTATCGGTCTGAAAGGCAATATCAAAATGAGCGAGCACAGCCACGCAGAAATAAAACGCATAAGGTATTCGCCGCCGTGTTCGCTTGCCTTGAAGCGTGTAAGTAATTTATTCATAAAAAACCTCTTTCTCAGTCGCCTGCAAGAAATTTATTGTTGTGAAGCTGGGAGCGCAGTTTCACACCCTGCTTTTTCAGAATATCGACCTTGAGCGCAACAAGATTACGGTCGGTACAGAGTGCCGCCGCAGTTTTGTCAATATCGTAGCCGCAATTTATGCAATCGTAAAGCTCTTCATCCGATATAAGAAACTGTGCCGCAAAGAGATTTGCCTCATACTCCATAGAACGATCGCACATATCGAATATGTCATATTCGGCAAAGCCGCCGCTGTCGTCTGCCTTATCCCTGTGGAGCCTGTCGTGACCGATCTCGTGCATCAGGACGATTTTTTTCATACTGTCGCAAAGATCACGCTTTATAAAGATGAACGGATTTTTCAGTATCAGCTTGTATGCGCCTTTCTGCTTTGAAAAATCCCTTTCGAGAACCTCTATATCAAGCTCCCGTGCGAGCCTTTTAGGACTGCATCTGCCGTAGAGCGATATAAGCTCGTCTGCTTTGGCGACCGCTTCGTTAAAACAACTAAGCATTTTTGCTCCTTATCCCTTTGAAGCGTATTTCTTGTTCTTCTCTTTTGCTATCCAGTAGGCATCTTGTATGGCTTTCATCATCTCGTCCATATCATCCTGGTCAAGCTCTCCGCCTGCGAAAAGTCCTGTTACCTCCTGCATAAGCGCTTTTGCCTGCTGTGCGCCTGTAGCGCCGTACTTTTCGTTTGCGTTTATGTAGAATTCCTCGTTCTCGGTAAGCAGATAATTAATGTCAACACCGAGTATCTCAGCCATTTTTCCGTATATTTCACGCTGTTTAGGATAGCTTTCGCCTTTTTCATAGTTCGTTATGGTTCTCAGCGAAACACCGAGCATATCGGCAAACTGCTGTTGTGTAAGACCTTTTGCACGGCGTTCTTTTTTTACTTTATCACAGAATTTCATAATTACTCCTTTTACTTGCAGTATGCTACTGCGTCTGCCTGAAATTTAAGTCCGTTTTCTCCGCCGATATGTGCAAATTCGGTCTGTATGGATTTACGGACAGGGTATTTGCCGCCGAAACGCTCCTTTATTACCTTTTCCATAACCGGAATATCCCATATATCCCTGAAAAGACAATCCATCTGCACTACGTTTTCAAGCGTAAGTCCGACAAGGGCAAGCCGTTTTTCCATTTCGTCAAATGCGCCATTTACCTGCTGTTCGATACTGCCGCCGACATTTCCGGCGCAGTAATTAAGAAAACAGAAATCGCCTGCTTTGATAATTCCGCAATGCGCCCATTCTTCGTTGACATCATAACGTTCAATCATAATCGTATCCTCCGTAAAATTCAAAAACATGCAAATACATTTCATTTTTCTCTTGACAAACGCAAAATAATTGCGTATAATCTTGATTAGAAATTTCATTGCGTATTTATGATACCATAAATTGCGTATCGTGTCAAGCAAAACAGATAAGAGGCGATAAAATGGAACGTGATATACTTCACTGCGATATGAACAATTTCTTTGCGTCGGTTGAATGCAGGCTGAATCCGGAACTTAAGAAATATCCTGTGGCTGTGTGCGGTTCGGTCGAGGAGCGGCACGGAATAGTGCTTGCAAAAAACGAGCTTGCAAAGGCGCAGGGAGTAAAGACGGCGGAAACGGTGGCATCGGCAAAGTCAAAGTGCAGGGGGCTTGTTATCGTACCGCCGCACTTTGAGGAATATCTCAGGTACAGCAGGCTTGCAAGGAAGATATACGAGCGGTATACGGATCTTATTGAGCCGTTCGGAATGGACGAATGCTGGCTTGATATAAGCGGTACGAGAAGGCTGTTCGGCGCACCCGAAAAGGTGGCAGACGAGATAAGGCGTACCGTAAAGGAGGAACTTGGGCTTACCATATCGGTCGGGGTATCGTTCAACAAGGTGTTTGCAAAACTCGGAAGCGATATGAAAAAGCCGGATGCGGTGACGGTGATACCGAGAGAAACGTTCCGTGAGAAGATATGGAATCTTCCGCTCAGCGATATGATAGGGGCAGGCAGAGCGACTACCGCAAAGCTGAACGATTACGGGATATATACACTGGGTGAACTTGCACAGTGCGACGCTCAGTGGATAACAAAGGTGCTTGGCAAGAACGGATATATGCTAAGATGCTACGCTAACGGAACGGATAACTCGCAGGTTATGCCTGCTGATTTTTCGATGCCTGCAAAAAGCGTGGGGCACGGTGTGACGACCACTGCGGATATAACACGGTGCGAGGACGCAAAGCCGTTGCTTCTTGAGCTGGCTCAGGATATAGGGAAAAGGCTGACGATTCAAAACAAGTATGCGACTAAGGTTTGTGTGAACGCAAGGTCGAGCATTCTCAGAAACAGGGAGTGGCAGACGGAGCTTCCGACAGCGACACGCTCGCCGATGATAATTGCGGATACGGCATACAGGCTGTTCTGCGACAATTACGATTGGGTAAATCCTGTGCGGTCGCTTACGGTAACCGCATTTTCTCTTGTGGACGGCGGTGCGGTGATACAGAACAGCTTTTTCAACGATACGGTAAGGCTTGAAAAAATGGAAAAGGCGGATGGCTGTATCAGGGATATACGCAAAAGATTCGGGGAGGGAATGATCAAGAATGCCGTGCTGCTGATGGGGCTTGCCGTGCCAAAATCAAAGGCGGTGGTTTCGCTTCCGGGCAATATGCTGAATAAATAGAAAACCCGTCACGCAAAGCGTGACGGGCATAGTATTCGGTTGCGTGATCAGTCTACAAGCTCAGGGTTAAATGTTTCGTGCCACGGAAGTCCCCACTTGTTCAGTGCGTCCATAAACGGATCGGGATCGAATTCCTCGATGTTGTAGACGCCGGGCTTCTTCCACTTGCCTGTCATTACCATCATTGCTCCTATCATAGCGGGAACGCCGGTCGTGTAGCTGATAGCCTGCGAGCCGACCTCCTTGTAGCATTCCTGATGGTCACAGCAGTTGTAAACCTTGTAGTGTACTTCCTTACCATCCTTCTTGCCTATGCAGATACAGCCGATATTGGTCTTGCCGACTGTTCTGGGGCCGAGCGATGCGGGGTCGGGTAAAACTGCCTTAAGGAACTGGAGCGGTACTATCTCTCTGCCCTCGTACATAATGGGCTTTATCGATGTCATACCGACATCTTCGAGGCACTTCAGATGTGTGAGGTAGCTCTGTCCGAATGTCATAAAGAAACGGATACGCTTGATACCCTTGATATTGAGTGCGAGCGATTCAAGCTCCTCGTGGTGCAGAAGGTACATATCCTTCTTGCCGACCTGCTCAAAGTCGTACTCTCTCTTTATCTCCATAGGCTCGGTTTCTACCCACTTGCCGTCCTCGATATAACTGCCTTTTGCGGATACCTCACGGATATTTATCTCAGGGTTGAAGTTTGTCGCAAACGGGTAACCGTGGTCGCCGCCGTTGCAGTCGAGAATATCAATATAATTGATCTCGTCAAAGTAATGCTTCTGGGCATAGGCGCAGAATACACCGGTTACACCGGGATCGAATCCGCTTCCGAGAAGTGCGGTGATGCCCGCCTTTTCAAACTTTTCTCTGTATGCCCACTGATACTTGTACTCAAACTTAGCCGTATCGGGATGCTCATAGTTTGCAGTATCAACATAGTCTGTCTTTGTTTCAAGGCAGGCATCCATTATTGTAAGATCCTGATAAGGAAGCGCAACGTTTATGACAATGTCGGGCTTTTCCTTATTTATAAGCTCAACAAGCTGAGGAACGCTGTCTGCGTCTACCTGTGCGGTCGTTACCTTAGTCTTTGTACCCTTTTCCTCTACCTGCTTTTTCAGCGCATCGCACTTTGACTTTGTACGGCTGGCAATGCAGATCTCAGTGAAAACCTCGCTGTTCTGACAGCACTTATGGACTACTACTCCGGCAACACCGCCGGCACCGATTATCAATGCTTTTCCCATTTTTCTTTCCTTTCCGCTCTGCCTGAGGGCAGACGTCACATAGTGGTTACAAATAGATTATACACTATCGTGTGTAAAAAAACAAGCAAATATTTATATACTGCATACAAGCACACCGTAATCAAACGGAGAGAGCTTTATCGTCTTTTCTTCGCTCTCGTGAGGCTTTCTGAGGAATTTCGGGTCGGTATATTCGTCCTTCATATAGTCGTCAAGCTTAAACGTCTTAGGATATTTCGACTTGTTCAGGAATATAACGGCTGCCTCACGGTTTAGCTTGTCAATTCTTGCAAATACGCATTCCTCAGGTGTACAGCTTAAAAACTTCATTTCGCCCTGAGCGAACGCCTTGCTTGCCTTTCTTATCCCTGCAAGCTGTTTTGTGAAGTCTATCATATCTATATTCTCTTTGCCCCACGGGTAACAGCGTCTGTTGAACGGGTCCTTATAGCCCTCAAGACCTGCTTCATCGCCGTAATATATGCACGGCACACCGGGCAGGAAGAATTGCAGTACCATAGCGCATTTAAGCAGTGAAAGGCCGTAAACGTACTGTTCGGGCGAAAGGTAGCGTTCAGCCTGCCATTCTCTGTCGTGCCAGCCTACATCCTCGCCGGCAAGTCTTGTCAAGATACGCTCGGTATCGTGAGTTGACAGGAAGTTCATCAGCATATCGGCACTGGGCTTGGGGTAATGCTCAAGTATCGTCATTACGCCATCCTCAAAGCCTCTTGCATCGCCGTACTTGCAGTAGTTTATGATAGCCTCCTTGAAAGGATAGTTCATAACGCTGTCAAGCTGGCCGCCTATGAGATAACGTCTGCGGACACCGTAGCTCTCCTTGTTGGACGCATCCTCCCATACCTCGCCGTAGATGACCTTATCGTCGCCCTTGGCTTTTACCGCCTTGTTGAGATTGTCAAGAAATTCATCGGGAAGCTCATCGGCAACGTCAAGTCGCCAGCCTCTTGCGCCCTTGTCTATCCAACGCTGTAATATACCGTTTTCACCGCAGATATATTCTGTGTAGTCGGGGTTGTTCTCATTTACATTGGGAAGTGTGGTAATGCCCCACCACGATTCATAATCGAAAGGATAGCGTGAGAAGCAGTACCAGTTTTTATATTTGCTGTCGGGATCTCTGTATGCGCCCTCGTGATCTCCGTATCTGCCGAACTTGTTGAAATAGATGCTGTCTGCGCCGGTATGCGAGAACACGCCGTCAAGGATAATGTCTATACCGAATGTTTTAGCCTGTTTGCACAGATGCTCAAAATCCTCGTCCGTGCCGAGCATAGGGTCGATATGCTCATAGCAGGCGGTAGAATAGCGATGATTTTCGTGTGACTCGAAAACAGGGTTGAGATAAATGCAGGTAACGCCTAAACTCTGAAGATAAGGGAGCTTGCTTTCTATGCCTTTGAAATCTCCTGCGAAATAATCGTTGTTGCGGATAATTCCTCTCTCATCCGGACGGAAGAAAGGGGTATCCTCCCAGTTTTCGTGGATTATTCTGTCTGTAGGAACGTTTTCGTGCTTTTCTCCGCTTCGGCAGAATCTGTCGGGGAATATCTGATACATAATTCCGCCCTTTATCCAGTCGGGAGCCGCCATATCCTTATCAAAAACGGTAAGCTGGAACAGATCACCGTTATCAAGAACACCGAGCCTTGCTCCGCTACGCTTTACATATCTCCTGTTGCCGTCTATCATCAAAGAAAAATAATAGTGGTGCAGACCTTTATGCAAGGGGTTGAAATTACATGTAAACACGTTGCATTCTGTGGTCGTATCGGTAATGTCAAGCGGTATGAAGCGTTCCTTTTCGCCGGGACGGAACATTACAAGAGTAGGGTCGCTGACGTGCCATTCCTTCGGGAAACGCAGGGAGAATGTGCTGGGCTGATACTGTCGTATTGCTCCGAAGGGGCTTTTATAGTTTAAGTCGAAGCAGTCGAATATCGGAGTATCCATTAAAAAACATTCCTTTCGGATTAAAGTCGGATTAAAGTCGGATTAAAGTCGGAGGGTGGTTATATATACCCGAAAAAGTCCGTTGGTTGCAACGGACTTTTTTTATTATCTCGGACTACTGTCTGTTAAATTAACTTCCAGATGTCACGGGCATAGTCTGTAACGGCACGGTCAGCCGAGAATATGCCTGCAGATGCGATATTTATAAGCGACATCTTGTTCCAGAGGCACTTATCCTTATAGGTTTCGCTTGCCTTTGCCTGTGTTCCTCTGTAGCTGTCGAAATCGGCAAAGCACATATATCTGTCTGCGTGACGCAGTGAATTTGCCACCTCCTCGAATGTCGCACCGTTTATACCCTTGTACATCTTTTCGAGGACGCTCTTGATAACTGCGTGTGAGTTGTATATCTTTTCGGGGTTATATCCCTCAGCCTTAAGCTGATTTACTTCGGGAGTTGACATACCGAAGATGAAGATGTTGTCATCGCCTACCGCTTCGTGTATCTCAACATTCGCACCGTCATAGGTACCCATTGTAAGAGCGCCGTTGAGCATCAGCTTCATATTACCTGTACCGGAAGCCTCTGTTCCTGCGAGAGAAATCTGCTCAGAAATTTCACTTGCGGGCATAAGAATCTCTGACAGCGTTACCTTGTAATCTTCAAGGAATACAACAGCAAGCTTTTCGTTCAGCTTGGGGTTCTTCTTAAGCTCTTCGCCTATGCACCATATCATCTTGATTATCTGCTTTGCCATATAATAGCCGGGTGCCGCCTTTGAAGCGAAGATATAGGTCTTGGGTACAAAGTCCGCATCGGGATTATTGAGCAGATAAATGTAATCTGCGATAATGTTCATTGCATTTAACTGCTGACGCTTGTATTCGTGCAGACGCTTTACCTGTACATCGAAAATACCGTTGCAGTTAAGCTTAGTGCCTGTGGTGTTGTATACATACTTTGCGAAAGCCTGCTTGTTAGCTAACTTTACAGCGGCGAGCTTATCAAGCACCGACTTATCCGTTGCAAACTTCTTGAAATCTGCAAGCTTTGACGCATCCTTCTTGAAGCCGTCGCCTATGCACTCGGTAAGGAGGTTTGTAAGTCCCTGATTGCTTGCGAGTAACCAACGACGGTATGCGATACCGTTTGTAACGTTCTTGAAGGCATCGGGATTAACAGTGTACTGATCGTGGAATACGCTGTCCTTGATGATTTCGGAGTGAAGCTTAGAAACGCCGTTTACAGAACTGCTTGCCGCACAGCAGAGGTTAGCCATCTTTACACGGTTGTCAAGAATGATGGACATTCTTGTTACCTTCTCGCTGTCGCCGCCGGTCACTTCCATAAGATGAGCGCAATAACGGTTGTTTATTTCAACTATGATAGCGTAGATTCTGGGGAGTATTCTCTGCATAAGATCGACATCCCACGTTTCAAGCGCTTCTGCCATAACCGTATGGTTTGTATAATCGAATGTATTTGTGATGATGTTCCACGCCTTATCCCAGTCATAACCGCAGTCATCGAGCAGTATTCTCATAAGCTCGGGGATAGCGAGGGTGGGGTGGGTATCGTTTATATGGATAGCTACCTTTTCGTGAAGGTTTTCAAGAGTACCGTAAACGTTCATGTGACGCATTACAATATCGCCTACGGAAGCGGCGCTCATAAAATACTGCTGACGCAGACGAAGAGCCTTACCCTCAAGGTGATTATCGTTGGGGTAAAGTACCTTTGTCAGTGAGTGTGCGATATTATTTGCACCGATAGCCTTTGCATAGTCGCCCTGATTGAACATATTCATATCAAACGACATACTCTCGGCACTCCAAAGACGGAGCTTTGAAACGCCCTTGCTGTCGTAGCCCGATACATACATATCATAGGGTACTGCGTTTACTGTCTTATAGTTAACGTGATTTACACTGTGGTAGTTCTGCTCCCACTTCTCGTAAATCTCGCCGTCAAAATGAACCTCTATAGCCTGATCGGGTACGGGTACGAGCCACGCTCTGCCGCCGGGCAGCCAGTCATCAGGAAGCTCTGTCTGCCAGCCGTCTATGATTCTCTGCTTGAAGATACCGTATTCGTAGAGGATAGAGTAGCCTGTTGCGGGGAATGCGCAGGTTGCAAGTCCGTCAAGGTAGCAGGCGGCAAGTCTGCCAAGACCGCCGTTACCGAGTCCTGCATCGGGTTCTTCCTCATAGATATGTTCAATCTTTACATCAAGCTTCTTGAGTGCCTTTGCCACTTCGTCCTGCATACCGAGGTTGTAGAGGTTTGTCTTTAACGAACGTCCCATAAGGAATTCCATAGAAAGATAGTAGACCTGCTTTCTGCCCTTTGAGTTGCAGTCGGTCATGAACATCGAGCGCTTTTCCTTGAGGTAGTTTACCACTATCTTTGATAAAGCCTTGTAAATCTGGGTGTGAGTTGCTTCTGCGGGGGATACTCTGAAGTCGTACTCCAGCACCTCCGTCAGCTTACGGGTTATTTCATTTTCTGTAAATGGTGAAGTCATATAAATTTTTCCCTTTCTTCCGGTCCGATTTTCTTACTTACTAATTATACAACATACGTTATCCGTATTCAAGGCTGAATAAAATATTTTGTAAATAATAAAGTGAAATTTCACTAAAATCAATTACCGATTTTATTCAATTTCACAATAAAACTTTTCCTATTGAGGATTTATTTACTGATAATTGACAAAATGCGTGTTACATACACGTCACGCCTTTATCTTAAACGCCTTGAAAATGTCGTTCTTGTCCTTGATTTTGGATAATATCATCAGCTTGTCGCCTATCTCAAGAGTGGTGTGACCTCTTGGGATTATCAGCTCGGTTTCATTGCGGATAATAGAAATAATATTGAGCGTCAGCGGTATTTCCATTTCCATAAGCGGAACGTTCTGAAGCGTGAAGCTGTTATCAAGCACTATCTCGAAAACACCGGCATTTCCTGCGCCGAGAGGAAGAAGCTCCTTTATCTTGCCGCTGTCTATCTCACGCTCAAGCTGACCTGTAATGTTATCGGTAGAGCTTACAACTATATCTACGCCGAGTTTCTTCAGTGCCTCAACGTTTTTGGGGTTGTTTACCTTTGCTATGGTCTTTTTCACCTGATAGAGCCTTTTTGCAAGCTGGCAGGCAACAAGGTTATCCTCGTCACGTCCTGTCACGGCAATAACGCTGTCGGCATCGGCAACTCCCGCCTGTTCAAGCACGGAAACGCTTGTGCCGTCACCCTTTATTACGGTTATGTTAAGGTCGTTTGCAAACTTCTGGCAGGCTTCCTTTTCCTTTTCAACAACGGATACATCGTATCCCTTTTCAATAAGAACTTTGGTCAGATAGTAGCCTATCTTTCCGCCGCCTATTATAAGCGAGTGCATTTTACAGATCCTTTCTGTCGTTTATGTCAGATGGCTTTTGAGAATATCAGCTTGTCGCCCTCTCTCATAACAACGTTATAATTATTCACTATTTCAATCGTGCTGTCTGCCCTGATTATCGCATACAGCGTTTCGTTCTCCTCATATTCTATGTCAACGGGGGTCATACCGATAAACTCCTTAGGTATCTCCATTGTGGTGAAACGCACCATATGCGAGCCGAAGCTGACGTATTTTTCTTCCAGCATAGGCTTTATCGCAGAGCATATCGCTTCAACTGTGAGCTTTGTCGGGCAGACCGTTTCAAGTCCGAAATGGGCAAATATATCTCCTCTTTCGGGGTCAAGGATACGGCTGACGACCTTCTTTACTCCGTAAACCTCTTTTGCAAGCTGTGACACCATTATGTTGGTGTTGTCATCGTCCGTAACGGCGCATACGACATCACAGCTTTCAATGCCCGCCTTTTTGAGATTATCCTGATCTATCGGCACACCGCATAAAAGACTGCCCTTGAAATCAGGCTCAAGCATTTTATCCGCTTCCGCCGCCGTCCTTGCTATTACCGAAACGTCTATGCCCTCATCGCACAGCGTGTTTGCAAGACGCGAGCCTACCTTACCGCAACCGACTACCAGTACGTTCATTAAAAATTCAACTCCTCTCCGGCACGCAGGTACTGCAACCTGTCACCGAGTATATCCTTCATTGTTTCATATCCTTTTCTTCCTGTGTTATGGCAGGTGTATATACTGCCTGTGCGAAGCCCTGACAGCTCATCTGCCGACTTTGCTATATGGCTTTGCTGTACGGTCTGTTTTCCGAGCCTGTTTGTATAGGCAAAGCAGCCGACTACAGACAAAACCGGAGCGTCCCACAGCCTTTTCGCCGTATTTATCATACCTGCGATGCCCGTATACGCACCGCCCGTTATCAGCACGAAGCCGTCACGTCTTCTGCCGGGGAAGCATACGGCAAAGCATTCTCCCGAAAAATCGTCCGGCACATAAAAGCCCTTTTTCCTTATATAAAAATGTCTGTCGGCTTCAGCGGCCTTATCCTTCTTTTCTGCGGCGACAAGATAGAAGTCCTTGCATACCTCTGTGAAGCGTTCAAAACGGAACGTGTTGTATCTGTCGCTTCTGTAGAACGATTGAGGAAGTCCGCTTCGTACTCTGAGCAGTTTTTCCTTCACAGCACAATCAGCCGCCTCGTCCTCTCTTATAAAAATGCGTATATCCCTGTTCTTTCGCACCGCTGTTTCAACGCCGCCCGTGCAATCATCGGTGTTTACGGGGATTATAAGCGTATCCGCCTTATCCGCAGGTATGCCAAGACGCTCTGCGTTGCTGAGATACAGAGCAGACGCTCCCGTGCCGAAAAGAATTATGTTCCTGCCGTGTTCGATATAAAGGCATATTCCGTACTCGGAAAACAGCTTTGAATCGGCTGTTTCATCGTCGGACAGAGATACTATCCTCAAAAGCGTCATTCCTTTCTCTGCAATCGTAATCTTATTAATATATATTATCACATATCCGTCTTAACTTCAAGCATATAAAGCCGCAGAACAAAAAAATGACGGCAGAATGTTACTTCTGCCGGTAAAATTCAAATAAAACGAAACAAACTTAAGTAAGGAATAAAAATGAAAATCAGATATTCAACTGTTGCCGGTAGCAAAAAAGGCAAACAGCGAATAAGCAAAAAATTATCAGCTCAGTATCTGCATAAGCCGCTCAATAAGCATACCTATCTGAGGCTTTGAGAACTGTTCGTCCGCACCTACGGAAAGTCCCTTCTGATACATCTGCTCGTTTATGAGCGAGGAGAACAGGAAAACGGGTATCTTTTTAAGTGTGGGGTCGGATTTTATGAGCTTTGTAAGGTGGTGTCCGTCCATCTGGGGCATCTCAATATCGGTTATAACTGCGGCTACGCAATTTGTAACATCGCCGTTGTAGCCCGAAAACTGAGATATGTAGTCCCACGCCTCTTTTCCGTTGGGGAAAGAGCGGATCTCCTTAAAGCCTATATCCGAAAGGCTGTTTACTATCATCTTGTTGAGGAACTGCGAATCCTCCGCTATTACTATATGCTTTTCGGCTGTAACGGCGGTCGCCTTGATATTCTCCGCACCCTTGAGGTCAAGTCCTGCGGTCTTGTTTATGTCGCTGACTATCTTCTCAAAGTCAAGGATAACAAGAATCTTTCCGTCGACCTTTGCTATGCCGGTAGCTATGCCGGTAGTCGAATCGCCCGAAACCTGAGGGGGCTTTTCGATAGCTGTCCAGCCTATACGCTGTATGCCCTGCACTGCCGTAACGTGAAAGCCTATATCCATTCCGTTGAACTCGCAGATTATAAATAATCCTCTTGCGTTCTCAGGCTTTTCGGTGCCTAACACCTTATGTAAGTCGATAACGGTAATCAGCTTGTCACGGGGCATAAATACGCCCTCTATCTCATCGGGTGCCTGAGGCATCGGAACAAGCTCCTGTTCCATCATTATTTCACGAACCTTGGCAATGTTTATGCCATAGGAATTTCCGCATACGTTAAATTCTAAAAGCTCCAGCTCGTTAGTACCGCTTTCAAGCAGTATGCCGGTATCATTTGCACTGTAAGCTGCCATAATATACACCTTCCGTTGCCATTCTAATCTTGAACTGATTCTTATTATACACCATATCCACAAAAAAGTAAATAGATGAGTTTGATTTTTAGTTAAAAACAACCAAGTTTTGCGGTTGGATTTGTGATTTTGCACAAGTACACACTGCCGCTTTTCAGCCGATAAATTCCTTTATAAGCGAATTTTCGGGGACTGCCTCCGGCGGAACCTCTTTTATCAGCGACAGGAATCTGGGCAGCTCGCTGTAACGGTTGACCTGTCTTATACATTCGTCAAAATCGTTGTCGCAGAGTTTCGCAAGCACGCTTCTGTATACCGAAAGTTCATACGGGAAGAATGTATCTATATCGAAATCCGCAAGGTGCTTATACGGCATTATATAAAGGCTTTCGCCACGCTGTACGCTGGGAAACTGTTCTATCGTCCTGTGATAATCCCTTCCTCTGAACAGCTTGTCACGGGAGAGCCTGCGGATAAGGCGTATCTTTGACGGGTGAAGAAGTCCGCCCTTTTCATCAGCTATTCTTGTACGGACGCTGACATAGATAAACGTTGCGCTGTCGTGCATCTTGCCCGTAACATCGGGATTGAGCGCATGGATGCCCTCTATTATAACTACCGTGTTGCCGTCGCATCGTATTGCGTTGCCGTGCTGTCTTGAATTATCGGCAAAATTGAATTTAGGCAGTCTTACCTCGCCGCCTGCCGCCAGAGTACGCAGATCTTTTTTCAGAAGCTCGCAATCGACCCTTGCAGGCGCTTCAAAGTCTACCCTGCCGTTTTCATCGGGCGGTATAACTCCCGGCACGAAATAATCATCCATAGATATGACTATCGCCTTAATACCCTTTTTCACAAGCGCATCCGCTATGCGATATGCCGTTGTGGTTTTGCCCGAACCGGACGGTCCCGACAAAAGCACCAGCGGCTTTTGTTTGTGGCACTGCGCTATGCTGTCTGCCGCCGCCGCTATTTTATCCGAGTACTGCTTTTCGGAGGTTCCGATAAACGTATCAATATCTTCCGCACGGCGATTAAGCTCACCGAGCGTAATTATCTTTATCTGCTTTTTGTCCTGCTCAGTATGTAACAAAAAAACACCTTCCGTTGTGATAATAAATTTAGTGATGGACAGAAATATCATACCACAACGGAAGTCTTATTTCAAGCGTTAATTATAAATCGTCGGCATCCTGCACGGGTTTTTCGTAAATATTGTCGCATACGCCGGTATAGCTTCCGTCGGGATCAAAATCCGAGCTTCTCAGCGCCATAACACCGAGCGCCCTTCTCATTATCCTTGCGGTATCGCTGTAACCCGTGTTTTTCCTTTTCTGCAACGATTCATCACGTTTAAAATCCATTATTCTTCTCCTTTCGGCTGTCGGAAAATATCCGACAATAATATTATCTTCATCACGATAAAAAATAATTAAGCAATTTTTTCAATAAACGTTGTGAAAAATTCGTGAAAGGTTGCTCCAAGCCTTTATTTTGCTTGCAAAAGAAGTCGGTTTATGTTATACTTAATCTGCATATCTGTATGCAGATACAAGAAAATTACAGAGGTATCATAATGGGAACAGCTTCAAACGAAGAAATTATATACGGTAAAAATGCGGTCACAGAGGCTCTCAAAGCCGAAAAGCCGATAGACACCGTCTTTGTGCTTAAAGGTGCGCAGGGGATGAATCAGATCATCGCACTTGCCAAAAAGCAGGGCATCGTTATAAAGGACGCAGGCGAGGATAAGCTGAAAGCCTTGTGCGGCGACAAGCACGGCGGCGTTGCGGCGGCATTATCGGCAGTTTCATACTGCACGGTAGAGGATATTCTCGCAAATGCCGAAAGCAAGGGCAAACCGCCTTTTATAATCATATGTGACGAGATACAGGATCCGCATAATCTGGGTGCGATAATCCGTACAGCCGAGGCGGCGGGTGCAGACGGAGTGATTATTCCGAAAAGACGCAGTGCTACCGTCAATCCTACCGTTTTCAAAACATCGGCAGGTGCGGCGGCATGGATAAAGATAGCAAGGGTATCAAATCTTGTTGATACAATAAAAACGCTCAAAAAGCACGGAGTCTGGGTATACGGTGCGGAGGCGGACGGAACTCCCATAGACAAGGCAGATTTGTCCGGAGCGTTAGCACTCGTTATCGGAAGCGAAGGCTTCGGACTCGGAAAACTCGTAAGGGAAAACTGTGACGTTGTGCTGTCGCTCCCAATGTTCGGCAAGGTTAATTCGCTCAACGCTTCGGTCTGCGCTGGCATACTGATGTACGAGGCGGTCAAATACAGATAAAGGCACGACCGGAAAATAAGAAACGAAAGGACGCTCATGATATGGCTGATTATTCAATAGACGATATTCTGGCAGAGCTTGACGCAAAGAAAAGCGGCAGCTCGGACAATACCGGCAGATCATACGGAGATGATACGCCCCCACGTCATCACGACATAAGCGCAACCGCAATAATAGAAGGACTTGACGGAAGCGAGGACGGCGTATATCTGCGTGAAAAGGACGGCGACACGGAAAATGTTGACGCAGAATATATAAACGAAGCGCAGGACGGCTCAGACGAAGTATCAATAGCAACGTCTTATGAGAGCAGAAAAGATAACGGCAGTACGGATAACTCCGATATAGACAAAATAACCGGCGAACAGAGCGATGTCGATAAAGTGCTTGGCGAAACCGATAATTTTATGATAGCGGACGCAAGCAGTGAGATAGATATTGACGAGCATAAAGCAAAGGTTTTGGCGGATAACGAAAAAACCGTGCAGGCAAAGCCGGCAGAAGCCGAAAAAGCTCCCGAGCCTGTTCATGAAATCCGCAAGGAGATTGTCAGCGACGAGGAAAAACGCAGAATGATGCTTGAAAAGGAGCGTGAGAACTCCGACCCCGACGATATGCTGGCGCTTGTAAATCCTCTTGAGGTCAAGGAAAAGGTAAACGAGCAGGTAAAGGAAAAGGAGCTTGTTTCCGTTGCGGAGCTGAGCGGTATGTACGCAGGCAACACGCAGGGTATAGCGGGCGACGATCTGAAAGCCATAGCACCGCAAAAAACCTCTCTTGCCGAAAAAATAAGCGATACCGCAGACGTTTCGGAAAAAGCGGTTTCGGATACGAAAAGCGACGACGCTCCCGTAAAGGAATATCACGGAAAGAAATCGACCGATAATCTTATAGAGAAGCTGAACAGGAATCTTGCGCAGCAACGCAAGGAAAATGTCAAGGCATACCGCACGATAACGCTCAACACAATAAACGGCGACAGGACCACGCTTCCGCATCCGCTGAACATAGACTATCAGAAGCAGATAATCGAAGCAACAGGCGCTATTCCGACAGAAAATCCCGCTGTGGAGGAGGAAAAGCAGGCTGAGCTTGCGACGGCAAAAAAGCACAAGCTGAAAGACTTTGTGCTTGAGGACGAGGTACCCGAAGCCGAAGAACAGGCAGAGCCTGAGGAAGAATTCGAGGACTATGACAGCACAGGTCAGATATGGGCGGATCTCTGTGCAAGCCACAAGGGGCTTAAGGTAAGGCTCGGTATGCTTACGGTCATAACGATGATAAGCGTCATTATTGCCGTAATGAACGATTTCAGCCTGTTCGCAAAGCTGGGACTCGGCTCTGCGTTCAATTTCATAAACGGCACGACCGGCGATGTAAACTCGCTGATATACATTTATCTTGTGCTTGGCGTACTCGGCTTTGCAATATGCTCTACAGCAATAAGCAACGGCGCTGTAAAACTGGTGACCGGAAAAGCCGACTGCGACTCGGTATGTGCTTTTACAGCGGTACTGTCGCTGATCGGCGGAGTTATCTCGCTTGTTGACGTACAGACGTTCAAGCTCGGGCACTCGTTCATATATCTTTCAACCGCACTGGTCGGTCTTATGTTCAACACAATCGGAAAGATATATATGATTTCCCGTGCAAAGCGTAACTTCAAATTCATATCGGGTGACAGCCAGAAATATTATGCGCAGGTAATCGACGGTGAGGAACGTGCCTCCGCACTCACAAGAGCGGCAGGCGAAAAGATTCCTGTGATTGCGGCAATGCGTAAAACCGAATTTCTGACGGACTTTCTGAAATCCAGCTACTGCGACGACGAGGCGGACAGAATGTCGATAAAGCTGATAATAGCCTCGCTTGTTGCGGGACTTGTGGCAGGAATACTGGCGTTCATAAATCCGTTTGGCAGTGAATTTGCCACATCGGGAGCCGAAAATCCGCTTTACTGGGCAATCTCTGCGGCTATTGCCACCATATTGACAGTAACTCCGTTCTCGCTTTTGTTCGTTGTGAACAGACCCCTTTCCCGTGCCTCAAAAAAGCTCAGTGAATGCAATGCGGCACTGCTGGGATATGATGCGGCAATCGAATTTTCCGATGTAAACACGGTAATGACAGACGCAAAGACGCTCTTCCCCGCAGGAAGCGTACAGATAAAAAAGCTGAAGCGCTGGCAGAAGAAGAACTCAATCATCAAGACCAGCGTTGACGAGGCTATACTTATGGCGGCAAGCCTTGCGATACACACAGACGGTATACTGTCATACCCGTTCTATGATATGACTCTTGGCAACAAGGAACTTCTCAAGAAGGTCGATAACTGCATTTACGAGGATAACTGCGGTGTTACGGGCTGGATAGGAACAAAGCGTGTTATGCTCGGCGGCAGGGCGCTTATGGAAATGCACAACATAGATCTGCCGAACAAGAAGAATGAACGCAAATACTGTCCGGAAGGTCTTGAGCCTGTATATCTTGCGGTAAGCGGTGATATAGTCGCAATGTTCGTTGTGGGTATGACGGCAAATCCCGAAATACAGTCAACGCTGAAAACACTTCAGTCAAGAGGCATAACGGTGCTTGTTCATACTACAGATTCTCTTGTAACGGCAGAAAGCCTTGCGGATATATTCGAGCTTGACCCGTCGCTCGTAAAGGTGCTTCCTCACGAGGCACACGAGGAATACAGCGAAAGCACTAAATACACCTCAAGAGGAAACGGCGGACTTTCCTGCTCGGGTACATTTACCTCGTTTGCAAGAGCAATTATGGCGGCAAAGAATCTTGTCCGTGATTTCTCGCTGTCAAAGGCGATTATGCTCGGTTCGTCCGCACTCGGACTTCTTCTTGTGCTTGTAATGGTACTGCTAAGAGAAATGACCCTGCTTACGCCCAGTGTTATCACACTTTATAATACTGTTGCGGTGCTCGCAATGATGGCTGTACAGAATGTACGGAAATATTGAGATCGGATTTGAATTTAAAGCTGTGACGAAATGTATGTTTCGCCGCAGCTTTCAGACTGTCGAAAAACCTCTTTCGTTGATAAAAAAGGGGTCGCAGGGGCGGAGCCCCCGTACAGGTCGTCAGCCATTTGTGCCACTGCATCGTGCAGTGGCTTTGTGTGGCTGACTGCAAGCATCCTTGCTTGGACTAGGGGCGGTAGCCCCAGTAAAATCCCCCTTTCCCGGGGAAAGGGGGCAGGGGGATAGGGATAGTAAGTTAGAAGTTTGTTTCAAAAACAGACTTTTTCTACAAACTGAAAGCTGTGACGAAATGTATGTTTCGCCGCAGCTTTTTCTGTTGCTTTTTTTGTTATCGTATAACACGATTCGATGCCGATATACCACCGTTGCCGACAGCCGAACACGCTTTAGTCACATTTTACAAAAATTTTTCTTCATTTTCGGTACATAAAAACAAAAAAATTTTAAAAAACACTGGAAAAGTAGAATCAAATCTGTTATAATACTTATTGTATGGCTGAGAAGTCTGTAATTCTGCAGGTTTCCGCAGAAAAGGAAAATTCAGACAAACGGCCGGAATAATAATTTAGGAGGAACCCCCCAATGGCACATAAGTATTGCTACCTCTTCTCAGAGGGTAATGCTACAATGAGAGAGCTTCTCGGCGGTAAGGGCGCAAACCTTGCAGAAATGACCAACATCGGTCTTCCCGTACCCCAGGGCTTCACAATTTCAACAGAGGCTTGTACAAAGTACTACGATGACGGCCGTAAGATCAACGATGAGATCATGGCTGAAATCAACGAATACATCGTAAAGATGGAAGGTATCACAGGCAAGAAGTTCGGTGATAAGGAAAATCCCCTGCTCGTATCTGTACGTTCAGGTGCAAGAGCTTCTATGCCCGGTATGATGGATACTATCCTTAACCTCGGTCTTAACGAGGACGTTGTTGCAGTAATGGCTGAAAAGTCAAACAACGAAAGATGGGCTTGGGACTGCTACAGAAGATTTATCCAGATGTACTCCGACGTAGTTATGGAAGTCGGCAAGAAGTACTTCGAAGAGCTTATCGACAAGATGAAGGCTGAAAAGGGCGTTACACAGGACGTTGAGCTTGACGCTAACGACTTAAAGGAACTTGCAGGTCAGTTCAAGGCTGAATACAAGGCTAAGATCGGTGAAGATTTCCCCTCTGATCCTAAGGAACAGCTGATGGGCGCTATCAAGGCAGTATTCCGTTCATGGGACAACCCCAGAGCTAACGTATACAGACGTGACAACGATATTCCTTACTCATGGGGTACAGCCGTAAACGTACAGTCTATGGCATTCGGTAACATGGGTGACGACTGCGGTACAGGTGTTGCATTCACTCGTGACCCTGCTACAGGCGCTAAGGGTCTGTTCGGTGAGTTCTTAACAAACGCACAGGGCGAAGACGTTGTTGCAGGTGTTCGTACACCTATGCACATTCAGGAAATGGAACAGAAGTTCCCTGAGGCTTTCAAGGAGTTCACAGAAGTTTGCAAGACTCTTGAAGACCACTACAGAGATATGCAGGATATGGAGTTCACAGTTGAACACGGTAAGCTCTATATGCTCCAGACAAGAAACGGTAAGAGAACAGCTCAGGCTGCTCTGAAGATCGCTTGTGACCTCGTTGACGAAGGCATGAGAACAGAAGAAGAAGCTGTTGCTATGATCGATCCCCGTAACCTTGATACACTTCTTCACCCCCAGTTCGACGCAAAGGCACTCAAGGCCGCTACACCTATCGGTAAGGGTCTCGGCGCTTCTCCCGGAGCTGCTTGCGGTAAGATCGTATTCACAGCTGAAGACGCTGTAGAGTGGGCTGATAAGGGCGAAAAGGTAGTTCTGGTTCGTCTTGAAACATCACCTGAGGATATTACAGGTATGAAGGCTGCTCAGGGTATCCTGACAGTTCGTGGCGGTATGACATCACACGCAGCCGTTGTTGCTCGTGGTATGGGTGAGTGCTGCGTTTCCGGTTGCTCTGCAATCAACATGGATGAAGCTAACAAGAAGTTTGAGCTTGGCGGCAAGACATTCGTTGAAGGCGACGTAATCTCTATCGACGGTACAACAGGTAACATCTATGACGGTGCTATCGCTACTGTTGACGCTCAGATCGCAGGCGAATTCGGCAGAATCATGGCTTGGGCTGACAAGTACAGAGTTCTTAAGGTAAGAACAAACGCTGATACTCCCGCTGACGCTAAGAAGGCAAGAGAGCTTGGTGCTGAAGGTATCGGTCTTTGCCGTACTGAGCATATGTTCTTCGAAGCTGACAGAATCGCCGCTTTCCGTGAGATGATCTGCTCAGATACAGTTGAAGAAAGAGAAGCTGCACTCGCTAAGATCGAGCCTATGCAGCAGGCTGACTTCGAGGCTCTTTACGAAGCACTTGAAGGTTGCCCCGTAACAATCAGATTCCTTGATCCTCCTCTGCACGAATTCGTTCCTACAGAAGAAGCTGACATCGAGGCTCTCGCTAAGGCTCAGGGCAAGTCTGTTGAAACAATCAAGAACATCATCGCATCTCTCCACGAGTTCAACCCCATGATGGGTCACAGAGGATGCCGTCTTGCAGTAACATATCCTGAAATTGCTAAGATGCAGACTAAGGCTGTTATCAAGGCTGCATTAAACGTTAAGAAGAATCACCCCGACTGGACAATCGTTCCTGAGATCATGATTCCTCTGGTTGGCGATGTTAAGGAGCTCAAGTACGTTAAGAACTTCGTTGTTGAAACAGCTGACGCTGTTATCAAGGAAGCCGGTGCTGACCTCAAGTATGAAGTTGGTACAATGATCGAGATCCCCAGAGCTGCTCTTACAGCTGACGAGATCGCTAAGGAAGCTGAGTTCTTCTGCTTCGGTACAAACGACCTTACACAGATGACATACGGCTTCTCTCGTGATGACGCAGGCAAGTTCCTTAACGCTTACTATGACGCTAAGATCTTCGAGAACGATCCCTTCGCTAAGCTCGACCAGACAGGCGTTGGCAAGCTGATGGAAATGGCTATCAAGCTCGGTAAGGCTACACGTCCCGATATGCACATCGGTATCTGCGGCGAACACGGCGGTGATCCCTCATCTGTTGAGTTCTGCCACAAGATCGGTCTGACATACGTTTCATGCTCACCCTTCCGTGTACCGATCGCAAGACTTGCAGCAGCTCAGGCAGCTATCGCTGACAAGAAGTAATTAAGGATTCCCCTTAAATTAACCTATAAATAATGTAACGGTCACGTTCCCAAAAGAGAATGTGACCGTTATTTTTATCGCTTGTTGCAAAAAAGCCGATAGGCTGTGAAAAAAGTTCACGGTCTATCGGCTTTTATTCTGTCGGCTTATCACTTGCCAAACTCTTCATCTGCTGCAGAAAGCGCTGCGGCAATTACCTTATCCATATCGTAGTACTTATACTGTCCGAGCCTGCCGCCGAAGATAACATCGGGGCGGGTAGCGGCGAGGGCCTTGTACTTTTCGTAAAGAGCATTGTTTGCTTCGTCGTTTATCGGATAATAAGGCTCAATGCCCGGCTGCCATTCGGCTGAATATTCACGGCTGATAACCGTCTTTTCCTGCTTGCCGAATTCAAAGTGCTTATGCTCGATAATTCTCGTGTACGGCACTTCCCTGTCGGTGAAGTTAACTACCGCATTGCCCTGATAGTTATCGGTATCGAGTATCTCGTTTTCAAACCGTACCGAGCGGTAACCGAGTGCGCCGTATCTGTAACCGAAAAATTCGTCTATCTGTCCTGTAAAAACGGTCTTTTCGGCTATGTCGGGGTTTTCCTTGATAAATTCGAAATAGTCGGTATCTGTCTTAACGTCAGAGCCTGCGAGCATCTTTTCGATTATCTGAGTATATCCGCCTATCGCTATGCCCTGATAGCGGTCATTGAAATAGTTGTTGTCATAGGTGAATCTGAGCGGCAGACGCTTTATTATAAACGCAGGAAGCTCGGTGCAGGGTCTGCCCCACTGCTTTTGCGTGTAGCCCTTTATCAGCTTTTCGTAAACATCCGTTCCGACCAGCTTCAGCGCCTGTTCTTCGAGGTTCTGCGGCTCGCCTATATTAAGATTTGCTATCTGACCGGCAATTATCGCCTTTGCTTCGGCGGGCGTCTTTATTCCCCACATTTTGCTGAAGGTGTTCATATTGAACGGCAGATTGTAAAGCTCGTCCTTGTAGGACGCTATCGGGGAATTGATGAAGTTGTTGAAATCGGCAAAGCGGTTCACATATTCCCATATCGCTTTGTCTGACGTGTGGAATATATGTGCGCCGTATTTGTGGACGTTTATCCCCTCGATATTCTCGGTGTAAATGTTGCCTGCAATGTGATTTCGCTTGTCGATAACAAGGCACTTCTTGCCACGCTGTGTTGCTTCATAGGCAAAAACCGAGCCGAAAAGTCCTGCTCCGACTATCAGGTAATCAAACTTTGACATAGCTCCTCCTTTTTATAGCGTAAAATCAGAATTACTTTATCCTGTCCATAATCATCCCTACCACCTGCTCTGCCGTGGTGTTAAGGCAATCTATTGTTATATCTGCGTAGCGGTTGTAGTACACCTCACGCTCGGCAATTATTTCCGCTACCGTTTCACCCGGACGGCAGGCTATACCTCTCGTCTTTATATTCGTAAGACGGCGGATAAGCTCCTGCTCGTCAACTCTGAGATATACGCAGATGCCGTTTTCTTTGAGATGTGCCATACCTACGGTCGAAAATACCGCAGAGCCGCCTGTTGCGATTATCGCTTTTTTATCGTTTATTGACAAAAGTGCCTGTTCTTCCGCCTGCTTGAAGCCGTCAAGTCCACGCTCGTCGATTATGTTCTGGAGCTTTGTTCCCTGCTGTTTTTGAATAACAAGGTCAGCATCCACAAAATCATATCCCATAGACTTTGCAAGCAGTACGCCGACAGTGCTTTTGCCTGCGCCGGGCATTCCGATAAGAATTATGTTTTTCATTTTTGTGTCCTTCTCTTTTGTTCTTTATATCAGCCGTTATCGGCTGTCATTACTTTCTCATAGTAGTACCAGTTATCGCCGAGCGATGAAGTTTCGTTGTCGGAAATATCCTTTGCAGAATAGATAAGCTGTTTTGTATTGCCGGTGTTGAAGCTGAAATGTACTGCATTATCCTGCTTTTCTATGCCGTAACAGTAAGTATGGCACAATACATCAAGCTCCTCCGTCAGCTTATCATAAAGCGGCTCGCCGTTTTCATCAGCCGATATGACCGATTTTTCAAAAAGTCCGCCGTGAGCGGCTGTAATCTTGTAGTCGGCAATATCGTTGCCTGCGCTTACAACGCTGTCAAGTATCGCTGAATATTTCGACTTTACCTGAAGTATCTCACGCTTTTCGCACTCGGTGATACCTGCTCTCAGACAAACATCCCTCAAAAAGAACGAGCCTATCAGCAGTACAAATACTCCGACAATTACAACGGCTGTTATAACTTTACGCTTGACGCTTTTCTTCTCAGCCATTATTCTCACCTTCTTCGGTCACATTCTCTTTATCTCTGTCTTTATCAACCGACTGCATTGCCGCAAGTGTATCCGCAAGCAGTGCAAGCGGTCCGCCATGTTTATCCGTGCCGTTTACACGGAAGTTAGGCTTATCGGTGGCAATGTTCAGCATCATATCCTTGCCGAATTTTCCTCCTACCGCCGAAACACGTTCCATCGTTTTCTTATCGGTCTTTTCGGGATAGAATATCATAACGTCGCCGCTCTGGATTATTTCGGTCAGGTGCATCTTCTGAGCAATCCTTCTCAGCTTTGCAACCTCGATAAGTCCCTCGACCGCTCTCGGCACATCGCCGTAACGGTCAATAAGCTCATCGGTCACATCATAAGCGTCCTCGTCATTTTCTATCATTGCTATCTTTCTGTAGCAGTCAACACGCTGTGCCTGATTAGAGATATACTTTTCGGGGATAAACGCATCAATTCTTATATCAATAAGGCACTCCGGAGTAATTTCGGGGGCTTTGCCCTGCTGTTCTAAAATAGCCTCGTTGAGCAGTTTTATATACATATCATAGCCGACAGACGCAAGGTGTCCCGACTGACTCTGACCGAGAACCGAGCCTGCACCTCTTATTTCAAGGTCTTTCATCGCTATCCTGAATCCCGAACCGAAGCGTGTAAACTCTCTTATTGCGTCAAGTCGCTTGGTGGCAATCTCGCTTAGCACCTTGCCTCGTCTGAATGTGAAATATGCGTATGCACGGCGGTTTGTACGTCCGACACGTCCTCTGAGCTGGTGGAGCTGGGCAAGTCCCATACAATCCGCATTCTCAATGATAAGCGTGTTGCAGTTGGGTACATCTACACCGGTTTCGATAAGCGTTGTGCAGACAAGCACATCTATCTCGCCCTCGATAAGCCTTCTCCATACATCAAGAAGCTCTTCCTCGCTCATTCTTCCGTGTGCGATTCCGATATTTGCTTCGGGTACCATAGAATGAATATCTGCGGCGCAGGAATATATGCTTTCAATGCGGTTGTGGACATAGTAAACCTGTCCGTTGCGGCGAAGCTCCTTATTTATCGCCTGCGCTATAACTCCTCTGTCATGCTCGACAACGTATGTGGTTATCGGGTGACGGTCGCCGGGCGGCGTTTCAATGACGCTCATATCCCTTATTCCCGACATCGCCATATTCAGCGTTCTGGGAATGGGGGTTGCAGATAACGTAAGAACATCTACGTTTGTGAACGCTTCTTTCAGCTTTTCCTTGTCGTTTACGCCGAAACGCTGTTCTTCGTCTATAATAACAAGTCCTAAATCCTTGAACTTTACATCGTCCTGCACAAGCCTGTGCGTGCCTACTACAAGGTCAAGCTCGCCTTCTTCCAGCTTCTTCAGAATTATCTTCTGTTCCTTTGCTGTGCGGAAACGTGACAACAGCTCAACTCTTATATCAAAGCCCTCCATACGTTTTAAAACCGTCTGGTAGTGCTGCCACGCAAGAACGGTAGTCGGCACAAGTATAGCGCACTGCTTACCGTCACCTATACACTTGAATGCGGCACGGAGTGCGACCTCCGTCTTTCCGAATCCTACATCTCCGCAGAGAAGCCTCTCCATAGGGGCAGTACGCATCATATCGTGCTTTATTTCCTCTATACAGCGGAGCTGATCGTCCGTTTCAACATAGCTGAAATGATCCTCGAATATATGCTGCTGCTCGGTATCGGGGGAGAATGCAAAGCCCTTCGCTTTCATACGGCGAGAATACAGCTCGATAAGTTCCTTTGCCATCTCCTGTGTTGCCGCTTTTGCCTTTGTCTTTGCCTTTTTCCATGTATCTGTGCCAAGCTTGTTCAGCCTTACCGTATCCGCATCTCCGCTTCCTATATAACGTGAAATGAGGTCAAGCTGAGTAACGGGAACATAAAGCACATCCGTACCTGCGTATTTTATCTTTATATAATCCTTTGAAACCTTGTCTGCTGTAAGCTTCTGAACGCCCTCGAATACACCTATGCCGTATGAGCCGTGTACTACAAGATCTCCCTGAGAAATATCGCTGAGTGAACGTATCTGTGCGCCCTTTTTGAATTTCTTCTTAGGTGCGGAGGTTTTTGACGATGAAGCGCTTGTACGGGTGAGTACGGCTATTTTTTCTTCCGGATATTCAAAGCCTGCCGATAATATTCCCTCGACTACCGTAATTCTGCCGAGATAGAATTTCTTCGGGTTTTTGGCATAATCAGCCTTGTAGCCTTTATCGTGCAGATCCTCCGCAAGTATCTTTGCCGCTTTGTCCGTACCGCCGAAAATCACGCAGGAATAGCCGTTCCTGCTGTAATTGTCAAGCTCCTCGAAAAGCATTTTATACTCTCCGCTCCATGCGGAAAGCTGTATCGAATCCACCTTCAGAATATCGCTGAGGTCGATTCCTCCGCCTCTTATGAACGTATCCATATAAAGCCGCACTTTATTCTTTACCGTGTCCTGATATTCCGCTTTGCTCATCAGGTACCTGTCAAGTCCCTTGCACAGAACTCCGTCCTCGGTAAGCAGCTTCAGGTCTTCAAGGTGAGCCGAGATAGCTCCCTTTGCCGCCTCTGCCGCAGTAAAGGATTCGCTGACTATAAGAGTGGACGCATAATCAAAAATACTGCCCGGCTCTTTATAGCAAAGCGGAAAATAACGGTTAAGACAGCATACGGAAATACCGTCACGCAGTCTTGCTATATCACGTCTTATACGCTTTGCCGCTTCATCGTTCTTCTTTTTGTTCTTTTCGGTCTTTTCGAGAAGCGTCTGCAACGTCCCCGAAAGAACACCCTCCTCGAAAATCGTTTCTCCGCAGGGTGTTATGCTGACACTCTTTACCGTATCTATTCTTCTTTGCGTGTCAATGTCGAATGATGCCACCGTGTCGATTTCATCGCCCCACAGCTCTATCCTGACGGGATAATCACTGCTGACGGGGTAAATATCGGCAAGCGAGCCTCTGAACGAGAACTGTCCTTTGCCCTCTATCATATCACAGCGTGTATAGCCTGCGCTGACAAGCATCGTTGCAAGCTCGTCAAGCTTTATCTCATCGCCTGCTTTAAGTGTAACAGTGTGCTTTTTCAGTACGTCTTTCGGAACGGTAAGCTGTACCGCCGCTTCAGACGAGGATATTATCAGCCTTGCCTTGCCCGAAAGCGCCGCTGACAGCGTTTCGATACGCTTGTACTCGTACTCCTGCGACTGTGCCTCAGTATCGGCAAGGGTCATATCCGACGCAGGAAACTGATATGCGGCAGTATCACCGCACATTGTGTTTATATCCTCTGTGAGCTTTGCCGCAGATGCCTCGCTCTCGGTTATGACAAGTACCGGCGAGGGAAGTTTTTCATAGCATAAGGACGCTAAGAAGTGTGCCTTGTGTATATGCGAAAGCCCCGTGACCAGTAAGGGCACGGGTTCATCGCTTAAAATATGTGCGACTGACTTTTTGTACTCGGTCAGCGTGTCAGCCATATTTTTAAGAAGTTCCATATTGTCTGTCTTTCTGTAGCTTTAAGGGTTATTCTTACGAACTGTATTTATTCATTGCCATGTCTATTTTGCCCGCAACTATGAGCCTTGCGGCTTCGGCGGCATTGTCGAGCGCTTTCTCAAGGTTTTCGCCGTCTTCCTTCTTGAAGCCTGATAATACCCAGTCGGCAAGCGGAAAATCAGGGTGCGGCTTTGCGCCTACGCCTATCTTTATACGGGGGAAAGCATCGCTGTTTGTGTGCAGGATTATGCTCTTTATCCCGTTATGACCGCCGTCACTGCCTTTTCTGCGTATCCTTGTTCTGCCGACATCAAGCGAAATATCATCGTACATCACAAGTATATTCTGAGGGGGTATCTTATAGAAGTTCATAGCCTCGCCTACCGCCTCGCCGCTGTTGTTCATAAAGGTTGACGGTTTCATTATAATGCAGTGCCTGCCCTCTATCGCACAATCGGCTATAAGGGATTTGAACTTCAGCTTTTTTATCTGTACGCCGAGTTTTTCCGCAAGGGTATCCGCCGCCATAAAGCCTGCGTTGTGCCTTGTGTTCTCATACTGAGTGCCGGGATTGCCAAGCCCCACTATGAGATATTCGACAGCGCCCTGCGGTGCAGGCTCTCTGCCTGCGGCTATCTTATCAAATATATCGGATAATGACATTTTTATTTGTCCTTTGCATTTGCTGTTACCGACGGCTTTCTGAGATAAGCTGTTGTAAGCTTATTCATAAGACGTGCGGATTTTTTATTTGCGGGCTTTTTCATTCTCCACGTCCAGTTTCCTCCGACAGTCGAGGGAACATTCATACGTCCCCTGCCGTCTATGCCGAGAATGTCCTGCATCGGAATTATCGCAAGTGCGGCAGGGCTTGCGTAAACGCTTCTTATGAAGCTGACGTTCTTATGCTCCAGAAAGTTTGCGTTTATGTAGCTCTTTGCCATCTTTGCGGCTTTCGCATCTGCTGATTTAAGCCAGCCCATTATAGTATCGTTATCGTGTGTGCCTGTATACGCTACGCAGTTATTTACATAGTTATGGCACAGGTGAATACTGTCCTTGCCTTCGCTGTTGAAGCCGAACTGTAAAACTCTCATACCGGGGAAGCCCGTATCGCTGAGAAGCTTTTTTACGCTGTCGAATATATCGCCCAGATCCTCCGCTATGATATTGACATCGCCCAGCTTTTCCCTGACCGTGTCGAACAGCTTCATACCGGGGCCTTTTTTCCACTCGCCGTATTCGGCTGTTGTTGCATCGGCAGGAATAGCATAATAAGTGTCAAACGCACGGAAGTGGTCTATTCTCACCATATCATACAGCTTCATTGCGTGGTCTATTCTTGACAGCCACCAGTTATAGCCGTCACGCTCCATAGCGTCCCAGTCATACAGCGGATTTCCCCACAGCTGTCCTGTAGGTGAGAAATAATCGGGCGGTACTCCTGCAACAAGAGTAGGTCTTAGCGAAATATCTATCGTGAACAATTTCGGGTTTACCCACACGTCCGCACTGTCCATTGCGGCATATATCGGAATGTCGCCTATTATGGATATGCCGTTCTTGTTGGCGTATGCTTTCAGCTTGTTCCACTGGGTAAAGAACATGTACTGTACGAAACGGTGAAATTTGATGTCCTCTATATGCTCTTCCTTGAATGCGGCAAGCACTTCGGGCTTTCTGAAGCGTAACTCCTTGTCCCATGTCATCCACGAACGCAGTTCGTTATGCTGTTTTATCGCCATAAAAAGCGCATAGTCCTCAAGCCACCAGCTCTGCTCCTGAATAAAGGCAAGATAGGAAACGTCCTCCTTGAACGAGAAAAACGCCTTGTGGAGAAGCTCCTTTTTCTGTGCGATCACCTTTTCATAATCTACTGTGGACGGGTCCTCGCCGTATTCTCTGCCCTTTATGTCATCGGGTGCAAGAAGTCCCAGTTCTACAAGCTCCCACAGGTCTATAAGCAGTGGGTTTCCTGCGAATGCCGACGGTGACTGATAGGGTGAATCGGCATAGCCTGTCGGGTGTATCGGGAGTACCTGCCAGTATTTCTGCCCTGCCGCTTTCAGCCAGTTCACAAACTCAAAGGCAGGTTTTCCGAGTGTTCCTATGCCCTCGTTTGCAGGGAGGCTTGTTATATGCAGTAATACTCCGCTGCTGCGTTTAAGTTCCATAATATCGCCTTTCGGTTCTTGTTCTTACTTTTCGTCATTCATACTTGTTCTGAACGGGGCAACGGGGATACCGTTCTTGCCGTACAGCGTTACATCGCCGTAATTTGTCCAGAGGTAACGTACATACGCAGGCTTCTTTACTTCGTCTGCGTAGACGCTTATCGTTCCGTCCTCATCTATAACGGCGCAGGCAGGCTTATATTCTTTATCTGCGCCTGCAACCTCAAAGCCTGTTATGCCGTTGTCGCCCTTTATATCAAAGCCGCTCTCTGCGTGGTCAAAGCTGATAACAGCTCTGTCGCCTGTTACGGTCATATTCTTGTAAATAGGGCCGAATGCCTCTGTTTCTCTGTCGCCGTAAACGTGGTGCATAGCCTGCAGGTAAAGTCTGTGACCTACCGGTACCTTGTTCTTGGGGTGTATCTCATTGAATTCTCCGCAATCGAGAATAACCGCAATACCTGTATTCTTTACCGTCTTGAAGGTACGCATCTGCGCCTCTCTTATAAGGCACCAGTGCTTCCAGTCGGGGTCGGCTTTATAGCGGTGCATCGGAAGCTGTACAAACATAAACGGAAGCTCATCATCGCCCCAATCATCTCTCCAAAGCTGAATAAGCGCCTTGAACAGCTTGAAATAAGTTTTCGGTCTGTTGTCGTCCGTTTCGCCCTGATAATAGATAACACCCTTGATAGTATACGGGCATACACGCTTTACCATACTGTCATAAAGCGCTGTTGCATGGAAGGGATTTAAGGGTGTCATAGGACCGGGATACTTGCTTACACCGCAGTAAGCCTGACACTCGTCCCACGTTCCGTCGGGATGTGCGCTGTAGAACTCTACCGACTTCTTCTGCCACTCTTCCTCATATTTCACATAGTCAAGATATTCCTTGTCCATTTCCTCTCTTGACCTGCCTGCTACCGCATTATCGAAATCGTCAAGGTATGCCTTGAGGTCTGTATCCTTTTCGAGAGATTCACGGCTCATCCAGTAGCTTGCGCTTGTACCGCCCCAGTTACAGCCGATTATTCCGACAGTAACGCCAAGCCTTGCGGCAAGCTCCTTTGCGTAGAAATACGCAACTGCGCTCCACGCTCTTGCGCTTTCGCTGTCAAAACAGCTCCAGCCTGTGTTTTCTTCGTCACGGAAGAACTTTTCATCCATGTTGCAATTCTTCTGCGTGTAGTAATAGCGGACGTTTTCGGTCTTATCGTTCGCAAGAAAATCCTTGCCGCCCATGCAGTTCTGAAGCTCAAGCTCCATATTGCTCTGACCGCCTGCGAGCCATACCTCGCCTATCATAACGTTACCGAATACGATAGTTTCTTCGCCGTTGCTTATCTTCATCTCATAAGGGCCGCCTGCTTTCATTGCCGGCAGTGTAACACACCACTTTTCGTCGGCTACCTCTGTTACCGCTTTGTTTCCACATATCGAAACTATTACGCTTTCGCCGTTTTTGCCCGTGCCGAATACTCTTACGTTCTTCTCTCTCTGAAGTACCATATTGCTGCTGAATACCGCAGCCGCCTTGAACTTAGCCATTGTTTATGTTTTTCCTTTCCGTTTTGACTTTTATACGCTTTCTGCCGGTTTTGACGGCAGGAATTTTTCTATTGCTTTTTTCCTGCAGTGCAGGATATTTTTCCTTTAATAGCGATGAATAAAGCTCCTCGTCCTTTTCTTCGGACAGCGTGTATTTCTTTATCCATCTGTATTCGCCGTCCGCTTTCTTCTCAAACCTTACCGTGACCTTTACGGAGTGCTTGTTGCAATGCACTACAGCCATATAGTTCATCGGGCTGAGCCATATCAGCCTGCTTTTCAGCGTTGCGGGTTTACCGCAGACAGGGCAGATATAGCGGTTAAGTTCCGATAATCTCGGCACTGCGTTCATACGGGCGGTCTTTACCGTACCCTCCGAGGTCTGTCTTAGGCTCAGAAAAGGATTGCTGTGAACATAATCTATCTTTTTCTGCAACTCTATTTCGCTCGGTATGTCGTTTATCTTAGTAAGAACCAGTGCGGTATAGTACGCATCGTTTATTGCGCTGTGGTAGTCAAGCTCCTGCTGTACGCCGGTTATCTCTACGGCAGATTGAAGTGTTATCTGCGCTCTGTCTATCCCGTACTGCCTTGTCATCAAAGGCTGAAGGTTGAACCATTCGGGAAACCAGCCGGTGTCCCTTTCGTAGAACTCGCACTGCTTTACAAGCGTAGGTATGTCATCGGGTCCCCACGTTACTATAATAACGTCTTTCCCGAATTTTTCGAGCCATTTTCTGAAGCTCTTCAGCACCACTGTAAGATCGTGGGCGTTCTTAAGGTCATTTTTCGTAATACCCGTCAGCTTCTTTATCCTGCCTTTAAGCTCGGTATAATATCTCGGTCTTACATATTCCGAAAAGAAATCCTCGCTTACGATACCGTCCGTCACGGCAACTGCGCCTATCTGTATGATTTCCACCTGTAGAACTCTTGTGCCTGCTATACGCATTTTTTCTCTGCATACCGGCTGGCTCCATTCCAGGTCAAGTACGATATATGTCACCTGTGTGCCTCACCTCCTGTATAAACACTCATATATAAACACTCATAGCCCCGCAAAAGCAATGCGGGGCATTATGGTTATATCGCTACTTCGATTTTTTCGTCGAAATCGTGATATTTATAGTCTTTCAGCGTAAAGCTGTTTTTAGTGAATTTATAGAAATCGGTTATATCCTCTACAACCATTTCGGGTGCGGGATAAGGCTCTTTTTCTATAATGCGTTTTACTGCGTCGATATGTCTGTCATAGATATGTGCGTCCGCTATGACGTGTACAAGCTCGCCTGCCTTAAGTCCCGACGCTTTTGCGAACATTATCAGAAGTGCGGCATACTGGCACACGTTCCAGTTGTTCGCAGTGAGCATATCCTGTGAACGCTGATTGAGAATAGCGTTCAGCGTATCTCCCGTCACGTTGAAGGTCATACTGTAGGCGCACGGCGCAAGTCCCATCTCGTGCAGATCCTTATGATTGTACATATTGGTCATTATACGGCGACTCGCAGGATTGTGCGAAAGATCATACAGCACTCTGTCCACCTGATCGAACTCGCCCTCGGGATAGATGCTCTTCTGTCCGAGCTGCCAGCCGTAAGCCTTGCCTATCGTGCCGTTTTCATCAGCCCACGAATCCCATATATGAGTGGAAAGATCCGCAACTCTATTACTTTTTTTCTGATATATCCACAATATTTCTTCTATTGCGGAACGGTAGTAGATACGGCGGAGCGTCATTACAGGAAATTCCTCCTGCAGATTATAACGGTTTACCACGCAGAACTTTTTTACAGTATGTGCGGGTGTGCCGTCTTCCCAACGGGGTCTGACCTCGCTGTTTGTATCCCATGAGCCGTGTTCAATTATGTCACGGCAGTTTTCTATAAAATATTTATCGGCTAAACTCATTATAATCCCTTAAATTAATTATTTATATCTGCTTTAGACCGCTGAAATCAGAAACTATTTAAATTTTTGATAACAGCTTTGTTGTCGAGAAATCTACCTGGTCAATCGTGCGGCTCTCAAACATATTGAGGCTGTCGATACCGCTCATATTATAGATAGAAACACCTGCGCTTGAAGCGTATGTCTTTACGTTTTTAAGCAGTGTCTGCGCTTCCTCGGGATAATCGTACTTCTTCTCGTCATTTACAAGAGCCTCGTCATAGCTTGTTATCTGAGCATTGTAAATTCCGTCAAAGCCGTAGATGTATATTTCCGAGAAGCCCTCATACAAAGCAAGCTGTAATGCAATATACAGATCATCTACACGTCTTAAAGCCTCGCTGTGCTGTGTAGAGCCGAATGAGGGCAGCTGAGGGATAAAGCCGTTGCCCATTATATTGAAGTAGGTAGGCTTCTTTTCAAACTTATCCTCAAATACGGTCACATTGCTTGCAACAAAGCAGTCCATAGCTTCGATATACTTGCCGTTTCCGAGATAATGCTCGGCATTTGACAGTATGTACTGTGTGGGGCGGAGGGGTGTCTTGCTGAAGAACTTGCATATACCGTTGTAGCTTATGCACTTTTCATTGAACAGCAGGTTCAGCTCATCAAGCTTTACACCTTCCTTATAGCCGATAATAAAGCAACGCTGACCGTGGAACTTATCCTTGCATTCGGCAAGCTGCGACTCGGTGCGGCGGACATCCTTTTCAAGCTTGTTCTGTGTCGATTTGTCGGAGATGTTGAACTGTGAACGTTTCATCTTCATATATGTGCCGAGGAAGCCTACAGGCTGATTTACAAGGCAGTAGTCACGTTCTGTAAAGCCGTACTGCTGTAAACGCTTTTCGATAGACTGTGCGCTTCCGACACGTCCTGTCATACCCTTGAGATATACCTCAAGCTCATCGTATGACGATGAAACAAGAACGTAATATGCCTTTGACATACCCTTAAGTTCGGTGATACTTCTGATAGAATTATCGCCCTTTACAAGCGTGCGCTCATCGTTTGTAGCCTCAAACGCAAGCTCGGGAACACGGACACCTTTTTTTCTGAGCTGACCGAGAACCTTTTTCAGTATCTCGCCGTTAACACCCCGTCCGTCACCCAGTATTACCAGCTTACGCTGACCGATAATCTCGATATTCTTGATTATCTGTTTTTTGTAGTTTCCCGCCTTGAAAAACTTTGTCAGCTTTGCATTGGTAAGAGAATCGTACGTCATCATAATTGTTCACTTCTCCTTTTCAAATATATATTTCTCTGAATTTCCGCCCGTTAAACCGCTCAGCGATTAATCTTAGCTGAGTATGAATGGAAAGTCTGATCTTCAATTTTATAAATCTCAAACTCTCCCGATTGCTGTGATTTAAGTTAAACCTGAAAACACAATTCACAACTCAGCGATTAATCTTCGCTGAATATAGATCTATCAATCCTCGCTGAGTATAAATCTGTTGTATTAATCTTCGCTGAGTATGAACATATCATAAATAACCTTGATAGCCTTCTCGAAGTCAGCCTCGTGGATACCTACTATGATATTAAGCTCGCTTGAACCCTGGTCGATCATCTTTATATTGATGTCTGCGTGTGATAAAGCCGCAAATATTCTTGTAGCAGTACCCTTCTTGGACTTCATGCCACGTCCTACTATAGCGATAAGTGCAAGATCGTTCTCTATCTCAATATGGTTGGGGTCTGTTACCTCGCATATCTTTTCAACAATGTCGGGGGTCTTGTCAACGTCCTTGCCGTCAACGATAATGCTCATTGTGTCGATGCCTGTGGGGATATGCTCAAAGCACATACCGTTAGCCTCAAGCACTGTAAGTATTCTGCGTAAGAAGCCTATCTCGCTGTTCATCTCATCCTTTTCGATCGAGATAACGCTGAAGTGCTTTTTACCTGCAATACCCGTGATTATGTGCTGAGGAGGTTCGTTGTCCTCTGCAACTATCATTGTACCCTTTGCTGAGGGGTCGTTGGTGTTGCGGATATTTATCGGAATCTTTGCGCTTCTTACAGGGAAGATTGCGGCCTCGTGGAGTACCGACGCACCCATATAAGACAGCTCACGCAGTTCTTTATATGTGATAGACTCGATGACCTTAGGCTCGTCAACTATTCTGGGGTCTGCGATAAGGAAGCCGTTTACGTCTGTCCAGTTCTCATAAAGCTCGGCATTGATAGCCTTTGCAACGATAGAGCCGGTAACATCAGAACCGCCTCTTGAGAATGTGCGTACCGTGCCGTCGGGATTAGCACCGTAAAATCCGGGGATAACAGCGTGTGAAAGACCGTGCAGTACAGATGCAAGGCAAGTATCTGTAAGCGTATCGTCAAACTTTCCGTCAGGACGGAAGAATACCACCTTTGCGGCATCTACGAATTCATATCCCAGATAATTTGCAAGAATGATACCGTTCAGGTATTCGCCACGGCTTGCGGCATAATCCTTACCGGCTTTCTTGCGGAAATTGTCTATAATTACCTCATACTCGTCATCAAGTGAAAGAGTAAGTCCTAAATCGCTTATAATTCCGTTGAAACGCTCTGCGATAGGCGCAAACTGATTGTATGCGTTCTTGCCCTCGTTTGCGACTGCGTCATAGCACGCATAGAGCATATCCGTTACTTTTATATCGTCCTTGAAACGCTTGCCGGGCGCACTGGGAACTACATATCTGCGTTCCTTGTCGCTTCTGATTATATCAGCTACCTTGCGGAACTGATTTGCATCGGCGAGTGAGCTGCCGCCGAACTTGACTACCTTACTCATTTTTTAATTTCCTTTCTTGTATACCGTTTACGTCCCTTTTTATGTTGATTTTTACGGATTTTATAGTATGGGACTATATTCTATAATATTTTACCACAGTAAAAAGGAAAAATCAATATGTGAAGGTGAATTTTAAAGGGTTTGAGGTAAAAAAAGGCACGTTCTGCAAAATGAGCGGAATGTGCCGTAGTTTGTAGAAAAAGTCTTTGCTTGATGTGCTTCTGCTATATCATTCAGCTTTGGCTACAAAGGCAAGCTACCGATAGTGCTATTTGTGTGATAGCACTTCTCGGGTTCGCTATTCAAATCGATACACCTGTCAATATGAAAGAGGGAGACAACCAAAGGAATCAGGGAGAGGGACTGCCGCCCCTATCCCTGTCCCTTAGGTTTTCTCCCTCTTGGCTCCCTCTTTCCTTACCCATACCCTTACCCCGCTGGGGTGTTGGCTAAACTCGAATAACCACCTGAACATTGTATATCCTGTCAATGCAGGGACGCTTAACGCTACACGTCCGCAGGTTAGTACATATATCTCAGGTTAGTAGCGTTTTTTTGAAAGGTTAATGTTAGCGCAGTTGCACAGATACACCCACGAAAATATTAATGCCTTGTCGGTACGGAAATTGTTTTTGGCAGTGTTGGTGATACGTTTTGATGTATAGCTTAAAACAAATCAGCTTTTAGACAGACAGAAAGCACGATTTTCGGTCGTGCTTTCCGGTGTTATGAATTTGTGTTGAAGGTTCTGCCCTTTCCGCCCAGCTTCACACTGCTGTAGTAGTCGATTTTCTTTTTATCGACCTTCAGCGATTCAAGCTCTGCCTTTACATCCTCATAGCTTTGGCGGACAACAGCGGTCACCTTTTTATCCTTTTCGTCAATTCCACTTTTTATATCGTGAAGATGGCGCATTTTTGACTGTAACTGCCTTAACTCATACGAGAGGTTTTCGGTGACGGGTTTATTGTTCAGTATATCACGGATAAGCTCACGCTCGGCAGGAACCTGAGCGTTTGCCATATCCATTATAGATTGCTTTACCTGACGCATTTTATCCATAAGCTCATTACGGGATAAAAGTACCTGCTGAATGACTTCAAGGTCATTTGTAACCATTCTGTCTGTACGGCGGTCATACTCGGTCATAAGCTCCGTCAGCTCATCCATGAGCGTAAGCAGTGTTTGTGCATCTGCCTTTTTCATTATATCGGATTCCTTTCCGGTGGGGGTTAAGCACCGTGTGATTTAAGCCTGCTCCTGCATTGCGGATTGCGCCGCTTTTTCCTGCGCTTCCATCTGTTCTCTGCTCATACTGTTGATTTCGGCGAATGCTTCACGCAACTCGGCTATCATAGGAAGGAGCGCATCTACCTTGGCTTTATCCTTTTTAATGTTCGCCTCAACTATTTCACGGTTGAAATATTCATACAGCGAGTCGAGATTTTTGGAAACGGGTATTTTCATATCAAGGCAGGAACGCAGAGCGTTTATTACGTCCTGCGCCTTTATAAGAGCCTTGTTTGTTTCCTCGTAATTCTTGAGCGGAATGTAGTAGGATGCCCTGTTGAGCTGACGTTCCGCCTCCATATACAGCTTTACCACAACGTCACCGGGTGTGAGCGTTGTAACAGACTGTTTTTTATATGCAGAAAATGCGTTATTCATATCGTATTCCTTACGCTTTGTGTTATTTAGAGTTTATCAGAACTGCATCAGCTGCTGAATGTAGCTGGTCTGGCTGTTGAGCGAGCCCATCATTGTTTCAAGATTAGAGAACTGCTTCCAGTATCTGTCCTGCTGCTTCTCATATCTTGTTTCAAGTGACGAGATAAGCGTTGAAATGCTCTTTAACTGGTCATATATAGAGTTGTCGGTAGCTGATGTACCTGTCTTTGTACCTGCAAGCTGTACAAGTGTACCCTTGTCTTTTCTTGCACCGGTCGTCTTTACCGCACCTGTAAGCACGTCATCAAGCTTGTGCATTATGCCTGTCTTTACGGTGTTGCCGTTTTCATCGACCGTTGTACCTGCGAACAGGTCTGCTATCTGGTCGGCGTACTGCTCAAATGCCGCCTCAAGCTTTGTTTCATCCAGCTCAAGCTTGCCGTGGTCGCCCCAGTCGTCGCTTGTCGTAATGCCCATGCTGAACAGGCTGAATGTCTGTCCGTCCGCTGTCTTTACCGTTGAATAAAGAACGGAACGCATCTTCTGCATTACTGTCGAAACTGTGCTGTCGTTGTAAAGCAGACCTTCCTTAGCCTTTTCTTCCCACTTCTCCTGCTGTTTTTCGGATAAGTCCATATCCTCAATATCGTCATCGGTAAGTGCGTAGTAGTCAGAGTTCGGCTTCTGGTCAAGCTGACCGTAAACTTCTTCGATAATCTTGTTGTAATCTTCAACGAATGACTTTATAGCATCTATCGCACTGCTGTTGTCCTTCTTTACCTCGTAAGAGAACTCTGCGCCCTGTGCGGCAGATGTGAAGGTCATTGTTGTGCCGTCCGCAGTGAAGCTGTTTGACGAGGTTTCTATTGTTTCGCCGTTTACTTCAAGCTGCAGGTTGCGTCCCTGCGTCAGCGTACCAGATGTAAGACCGAGTGTGCTGAGAAGCTCTGCACCCGCACTTCCGTTTTCTGCGGAGAATTCAATAGATGCGGATGTGCCGTAGCCAGATGAGCTGAGAGCAAAGCTGTTTGTAAGCGTGCTGAATGTCATGGTTGCGCCGGCGTTCTTGCTGGCATTAATTTCGCTCATCATCTTTGCTACTGTGTAGTCGGATGTGAAGGTAAACTTCGTGCCGTTTATAGTGAAGGTCGCACTGTCCTCAACACCTAAATCCTTAAGCGTTGTGGCTGTTGTTACCTGTGCCGTAGTCGTTCTGGCTGTAGACGCACCGAACGTGTTCTGCGTTGCGGGGTCTGCGGCTACCGAGAGCTTCTTACCGTTTGCGGCTGTTACGGTGCCGTTTTCGTCTATGTTAAGACCGGTTCCGTCCGACAGCTTTACCTTGCCTATAGCCTTGTTCAATTCGTGCTTGTTTGCATAAGCGGCAAGATCCTCGTTGGACAGCTTGAAATCATCGGCATTAAGCGTATCCTTATATGCGGAAAGCTCGTCATAATCCTTGTCAAACTGCGCTCTGAATGCGGTTTCGTCAAAGTCCTTTGCGTACTGCTCGTCAAACGCTGTCTTGAAAGCGTTCTCGTCAAATTCAGCCTGCGTTTTTTTCCAGTCCTCAAAGCTTGTACCTTCTGCTATAGAGCCGTCTGCTATGCCGCTATCATAGTTGTTCTTAAGCTCTTCGTCATACTCGGCCATTGCCTTTGTCTTTTCGATTTCGAACTTTTTGTCGTAATCTGCCTGCTTTGCCTTATCGTAAGCCTGCGCCTTCAATGCGTCAAAATCTACAGAACCGTCTGCCTTTGCCGCATTATAAAGCTTTTCAGCCTGCTCGTCAAAATAAAGGCCCTGGAATTCTTCCCTTTTCTGAGCGCCGAGCGTTGCGCTGTCTGTCTGATTGAAATAATCGGCCGTGTAGCTTTCAAACGAAACGCTTACTGTTTCGTCACCGACGGTTATATTGAATTTGTTTGTGCCTGCGCTGATGCTTGTGTTTAGATCAAACGTGAAGTTGCCGTACATATTTGCAACGCCTGTAAGTGACATTGCCTGTCTGTCGGAGGATATGATCTTACCGCTGTCATTTACATAAACAAGACCCTGACCGCTTGTGTTCGAAGAACCGTATGCGTCTTTGAGCTGGCTGTTTATCTGCGAGCGTACACTGTCGGCACTGCCGCCGTTGAAGTTTATAACAGTTGACTTTGTGCCTACTGTTATATTGAACGAATAGTTCTGTGAAGCGTCACTGTACTGCGATAAGTCAAGCGAGCTTGCGTCCATTGCGCTACCCTGATATTTTGCCTGTGTAGCGGTCTGGAGAACCTTTACTTTATATGTACCGGGTACTGCGTTTGTGCCTGAGCGTACAGATACGCCGGCAGGAGTACCCTCCTTGAGTATGCCGTCTGCGCTTAAAGTGGAAACCGTTGCGCCGTATTTTGCAAAGGTGGATTTACTTTTCAGATTGACCTTGGAATTGAGCATATCAAGATATTTGTTCTGGAAGTCTGTGAGCTTTGTTGTTATGCCCTGATACGCTTCCTGCTTCCATTTAAGCGTTATCGCCTTACGGTTCTGTTTTGTTATTTTCAGCTTTGTAGCCGCTGTCATAGCGTTTACTATAGATTCGGTATCAAGACCTGAGTTCATACCGCTGAATCTTAATACGCTGCTGCTGTTTGTTGTTGCCATATCTTATCTCTTCCTTTCAGTCTTTTTTCATACCGAGCAGGGCTTCCATAGCCGCCTTGGGCAGTGCCTGCGATGATTCTTTATTCATATCCTGAGCATCTCTCAGCTCATTGCGGATTATCTTTACATCCTTCGGTGCGGAGATTCCTATCTTGACTCTGTCCTTGCCTATTTCAAGGACAGTTATCTCAATGTTGTCGGATATTGTAAGACTTTCGTCTGTTTTTCGTGTTACTACAAGCATTACTTTGCCCCCTTATCCACATATATCGGCAGACGTATCTCATACTTTTCGGGGAGTATGACCTGTGCGGCGAGATTCTCGTCTGAATTTATAACTATGGGGCATTTCATATTCACCGTAGTCTTTTTGTAGTCCTCCGGTACGACTGCTATGGATAAGCATCTGACGTTTGAGTTGTCGTTTATCTTCAGCAGTTTCTTTTCGGAGCTGTTAAGCGTTATCTTATATGCTCCGTCTATTATTGCCGGGTCGAAAACGATAAAACACGGCGTAACATTTTCGGTAGACTGCAGCCACATAGGGTACACGCCATCTCCGAGCGGGCTGAGCAGGGCAAACTGCCTGCATTCTTCAAATGCAAAAAGCCCAGACGGGAAGTTGAATATCTTGCTTTCGTCTACATTTACTTTGCCGAAATCTCTGGTCATTATCTCCATTGATCTTTACCGTTTCCTTTCAGATTTCTGATTTATCAGCCCTTGGTGTTGAGCTTTTTGGGCGCAACATAAGCCGGATTTGCACTCGGCGGAACGTATATAGGCTCGCCCACATATTCTATTTCCACTCTGGGATGTTCTTTTACTATAAATTCGATATTGCCGGGAACAAACTCGACAACGGAGGAATTTATGTTCTCCCAGTCGATATTTATATCGGTAGGAGTGTAGTTTATGCTGAGCGTACCCTTGTCAAAGGATACGTCCGCTCCGCCCTTAGGCAGAAAATCTATTGCCGTTTCTATAGTTGCGCCTGCACGCATCTGCTGTGCGGCAATCTCCGACGGCGAAACACCTCTTGCAAGCTGGTCGCCCTCGCTTACTATCCTTGCTACTCCCTGATAGGCTATCTTGAAACCTCTGTCGGCTTCCCTCTGATTGAAGTCGGAGGCATTGTATTCGCCGTAGCCCATGCTTGAACGTGCCGCATAAGTATCAATGTTTATCTTCGCAGGTCTGCTCTCCATCTTATATCCGCCTGGTGTGCGGTTTATGTCGATCTTGAGCGGCTCCTTGTCCTCCGGTGCCTTGAGCGTGCCGTTTGTGACATTTACCTCGATGCTTATCGGTATGCTCGTAATCTTAAGCAAATTCGGATTCATTGTATCTTCCTCCCCATTTTAATTTTTCGCTCCTCCCATAAAGAGCGACAGCTTATGAAATAAACTGGAATATGCTCATCGGGATTACCGATGAAGCCAACTGGAGTGAAACGTTGTAAATTGCTTCAAGCGTTTTCCAGTTGGTTGTTTCTGCACCCATATCAGTGCCTTCAAGGTTGTTCTGCTGTTCAAGCAGAGTTTCCATATTGTTTGTGAGACGGTTTGTGTTATATTCGATATATTCCTGCTTGTTACCTATGTCGGCGTGAGCAACGCTGACGCTTGTCTGAGCTGCTCTCAGCTTGTCGATATAGTCCATAGCCTTTATTTTATCGCCTTCTCTTACTGCCTGTGCGGCATCAAGGGTTATCTGGATTATATTCTTGGAGTCGCCTTCATCATCCTTGCCGCAGCCTGTTATCTTTGCGCCGTTGAAGGTTACGGGAAGTGCCGACTGAGGATCTACCCTGCCTGTTGCGGGGTCTATCACCATTCCTGTACCGATGTCGGTAAAGCTCGACTCAGAGTAGGGAAATTTATCGGGATCGTCAATGGAGTTTATATCAACTCCGTTGTAGGTGATAGTCTTTTTGCCGCCGACGTTTTCAATCTTGAATATGGTGGTGTCATTGTTTACACCGCCGAAAATTCTTCTTTCGGCTATATCGGTGTTGAAAAGTCTTACTATCTCGTCTGCGAAAGTTTCAACAGTCTGGGCGAGGATTTCCTCGTCCTCATCGTGCTGTGTGCCGTTTGCGGCGTAAGTTACCTTTTCTATAATGCTGTCGAGGATGTCGTTTACGTTCATCAGAACGCTGTCTGCGCCGTTATATATCTGCTCGGCGGTTTCAAGGTTGGCAAGATAATCGTTGGTGTTTGCGATAGCCTTTCTTGTTCTCAGCGCTTTTGCGGCGCTTATCGGATCCTCGCTCGCTCTGTTGTATTTCTTTTTTGAATTAATCTTTCGCTCTGAGGCGTTCTTTCTTTCGAGAGCGGCATTAAGCTGTGACATATAGCGTCTGTTGGTCATGCTCTGTGTTATTCTCATGTTGATCTATCCTTTCCGCTTATCTGCCGACAAGTCCCATTTTTTCTATTATAGTATCAAGCGCCTCGTCGAGCGTTGTGAGCATTCTTGAAGAAGCATTGAACCACTTGGAATAGTTCAGCATATTAACGCCCTCTTCCGTTTCGGAAACGCCCATTATCGCATCTCTGCTGTCAAGTAGTGAGGTTGCCGTTTCGGTATACATATCGCACTGTTTTTCGGCAAATTCGATATTCTGTGCAAGGCGGTTGTTGAGGAAGAGAATGAAGTCATAGCTTGAGCCTTCATAGTCGCCCTTGCCTATCTGAACGCTGTCATCCATACCGAGAAGCAACTTGTTTACCGCATTGCCGTCAAGGTTTACGGGATAATCATAAGTACCTGTCTTTTCGTTGTATATCTTCGCTATCATCGTAGCGTCCTTAAGCCACGCATCTGATATTCTTATGTTTCCTGCGTTTATCGGTGAGCCGTCCGCACTTGTGAACATAAGTCTGTCGTCTGACTCATCGCCGCCGTTGAGCTTGTTCATAAGCCCTGCGAACTGCTTTGCGAATTCGTCCACTGCCGACTGATAATATTTTATACCGTAGTCGGTGGTCTGCTTGCCCGATGCGTATGCGCCGTTACCGTTTATCATATCGGTGTAGGCTTTTATCGAGCCGCTTTCAAGCACCATATCGTTGCCGTCGGTCAGCTTCAGCACAACTGCACCGTTTTCCTCGTACTTTGCGTTGTATGCATCAAAATCCTTGCCGGTAACAAAAAGGTTGCTCTTTTTGCCGTCTATAATTGTAAGACCGCCCATTGTGATCTTTACCGAGCCGTCAAAGTTATCGTCAACGTGAATATCGCCGAACTCGCTAAGCTGGTCGATAAGATTGTTTCTTGCGTCAAGCATTTCGTTGGGACCGTATCCGCCTGTAACGGATAAGCCGTTGTATATAAGGTCTGCGCCTGTTATCGCATATTCGTTTACTATCTGCTTGTTATATTCGACTATCTCCTCGATTATACGGTTTGCGTCCTCAAGCGTTGAGTGCAGATCGTATAAGGTCTGATTTTCAAGGTTTTTAAGATCCATACTCTGCTGAGTGAACAGCTTGCATATATTGTATGCCTGATTTCTTACAACGCTTGCAAGCTCCTCTCTGTCGGCACTGTCCTCCGCATACTTACGCAGAGCGGATTTGAACTGGTCGAACTGATATGCCATACCGACATTCTCGTATGTATCGGAGAAGTTCGTCAGCGCCGTTTCGATCTCGCTCATTATAGATGCCTGCTGATTATATTCGGCAACGAAACAGTTGTTATCCCTGTAACGCTTGTCAAGATAATCATCTCTGGTCTGACTTACGCCGCTTGCAAATACGCCCTGGCTCGAAAGTCCCAGACGGGCGAGCTTTGTGGTGTATATCCCGTTCATATTCATATAGCTGGAATATACGTCAAGGCGCTGTCTTGTATAGCCTACTGTGTCACGGTTCGACAGGTTGTTGCCGGTCACATCGAGCGCCTTCTGCGCCATCTGTACCGATCTTTTCTGGATCTCTAATCCTAAAAATGAAGCTCTCATTTATCCTCCGAAATTATATGTTACCGAGAAAACCCTTCGGCGCTGAGGTGTGCTTTATCTTAGCACCGTAGCCGTTATAGGTTTCTGTGAGTGTCATCCCTGTCTTCCGCATCAGTTCCTCCTGAACTGACAGTTTCTTTTCTACCGTTTCAACGATAATGTTGTTTAACTGCTTTATCCTTGCCACATATCCCGTAAGCTCGTCATAAAGCAGAGTAAGCTTTGATTTTCTTTCGTCGGGCGCAGCTTCTATAAGCTGTTTTGCTTTTATTTCACCGAGTCCAAGCTCTTCAAAAAGAGCCGACCTTGCGGATTCTTCCGACTGTATCTTCATAACCAGCGCCTGTTCATCCTCAACAGAATCGAGCAGCCAGAGCAGATCGTCCGCCATGACCTTCGCCTGCTTTTCGGTAAGAAATGCTACCATATCACGATATACGCCGTTGTATTTTTCAAGAAATCCGATAATTCTATCGGCTGTTTCTATAGTCATCGGTACCGTTCCTTTCTGCCGTGTTCATCAGAACATCAGTATCGAGTCTGCGATCATCTCGGGACTTACGTCATAGCTGCCGCTTGCAACGCTGTCAGAAAGTGCCTCGATACGCTCCGCCGATGTATTTTCGTTTACCGCTGCGGCAAGGTCGGCCTTTGCCGCCTCTACGCTGCGTGCGAAATTGAATTCTATTTTATCTGTCTTCTTCTCTGCGGGAGCGACCTTTGTTTTACCGCTGTTCAGTTTAATCTTGTTGTAGACATTGACAATGCCGCTGATATTCTTTATTTCCATTTATTTTCAGCTCCCTTCGGGCGAACTTAGCCTAAAAATTCTTCTACACTTATTTTATCGGCAGTTTTACGTTAAAGTTTATTTTTATGGGGGATTTTATATGAAAAATTGCAGATTTTTTATGTGCGGATAAAAAGGCAGGCAAAACAGTTGTATAAAACGAAAACCCCGTTATCCGAAGATAACGGGGTTATAAATCCGAACATTGTCCTTCTTAACCGCCAAATGCGATTAATATCGAATCTATCAAGTAATTAAATTACTTGTTCTTCTTCTTTAATACGATACCGCTTACTGTGAGAGCGCCTGCAGCGAGAGCTACGGGAACTACTGTAAGTACAACACCTGTGTTTGTGTTGCCTGAAGAAGCACCGGGAGTAACGTCCTCAGACTTACCGATGTCGCCAGCTGCGAAAGCTGCTGTTGAGCAAGCTGCTACCATTGCGATTGAAGCTACTGTTGCTAAAATCTTTTTCATTTCTTTGTCCTCCATGTATTCTGTGCTTGTTAAGCACGTTTTAGTTTTTTCATATATGCAGTCACGAGGTTTTCTCGAAAAGTTTCAAGTTTTTTAAAAAATTCAAAAGTTTTTTTGAATATCTCTTTATCAACTGCTTACATATCGGTAGTCGGCGGCGGGGGCGAAAAAGTTTCAGAAATTTTAAAAAATTTTTAAAAAGTTTTTAAAAAAGTGGGGTGAAGTGAGTGTTTATGCGGGTTTACATAGCATAAAAAATACGGCTGTCTTGTGAAACAGCCGTATCATCTTGTAGAAAAAGTCTGTTTTTTCAAAAAAGTGCTTGTTCTCAATCCCTATCCCCAAACCCCTTTCCCCCGTGAAAGGCTGTGTATGCTTGGTTGGCTCTGCATCGTGCAGAGCCTTGGGGCATACACGCCCGGCATCCGTGCCGGGGCTGAGTGTGGGGCTACCGCCCCTAGACCCTGTCGGGGGCTACGCCCCTGCGACCCCATTTTTATCAACGATAGAGGTTTATCGACAGTCTGAAATACGGCTGTCTTGTGAAACAGCCGTATTTTATAAAGATTCTTATCGAAAAATCAGTGTTTTTTTGCAACTCTCTTAGCCTTCGAAATGCAATTTACGGGGCAGACGGTAGCACAGAGATGACAGCCTACGCACTTTGAGCCGAGGAAGACGGGCTTTCTTGCTTCAGCGTCAAAGTCGAGAGCCTGATGTCCTGCGTCATAGCAGGCGATGTAGCATCTGCCGCAGCCGATGCATTTGTTCTTGTCGAAAATAGGATATGTAACGGTGTCACGGTCAAGGCTGCCGGCATCGGTCATATTCTTATTTGCAAGGCCGACTACCTCCGACACACTGCTGTAGCCTGCGGCAGTGAGCCAGCGTGATAATCCGTCAAGCATATCGTCTATTATTCTGTAGCCGTACTGCATTACCGAGGTCGTTACCTGTAGATTCGTACAGCCCATAAGGATAAACTCCAGACCGTCACGCCACGTTTCTATGCCGCCCATACCGCTGATCTCGACGTTTTCAAGCGTTTCGTTTCTTTTCATATCAGAGATGAAACGCAGAGCGATAGGCTTTACCGCCTTGCCCGAATATCCGCCGACAGCGGACTTGCCGTTAATGTCGGGAGTAGGAACGAAGCTGTCAAGATCGACGTTTGTGATGCTCTTGACGGTGTTTATTGCCGCAATGCCGTTCGCACCTGCGTTTACGGCCGCAATAGCCGGTATTTCCATATTGGTTATATTGGGCGTCATTTTTGCAAGCACGGGGAGCTTTGTGCCACGTCTTACTGCGGCGGTATACTTTGCGACAAGCTCCGGATTCGTACCCACGTCACTGCCCATACTGTGACTTGTCATCTGCGGACAGGAGAAGTTGCACTCTATCATATCGACGCCGGCTTCCTCAGACAGTCTTGCAAGCGCTGTCCACTCGTCCTCACTTTCGCCCATTATTGAAGATACGATTATCTTTGAGGGATAGTTTTCCTTCAGCTTTTTGAGTATAGCAAGATTTTCTTCAAGAGGGTGGTCTGAGATCTGTTCAAGGTTCTTGAAGCCTATATAGGGTGTCGTTTCCTTGTTCAGAATATCGAAACGGGGAGATACCTCGTTCATCTTTGCAAAGCCTATCGTCTTGTATACGATACCTGCCCAGCCCATATCGAGCGCCTTAGCGCACATATCGTAGCCGCTTGCTACTACGGATGAAGATAAGAAGAACGGGTTTTCGCACTTAAGACCGCAGAAGGTCATTGATAAATCGGATTTCGGCTCTGCGTCCTTTGCGGCAGAAGCGATATACTCCGCTGTCTGCCTTATTTCAACGGGTCTGTCTATTTTTGCTCTTGTGCAGGCGGTCATACAGGGAGCGGAGCAATCGGCACAGTTTTTCACAAAGGCTTTTGCGCCGTTTAAATTATCAAAACGCAGTGAGCGGATAAATCTGTCGGGCTGTGCGCCGCACGGACAGGCTTTTGTACAGGGAGCGTCGAGGCATAAAAGGCAGCGGGCGCTTTCTTCTATAGCTGTATTTTTTACGAATGGCATAAGTATCTCTCCTTTTTCTTGTTATATAAAATACAGGGGAGTTTTTTTCCATTGCCTGTGAAAAAGATGGATTTCGGCTGTAATCAAGCCCACTGTTACCCCTCCCGTGGGAGGGGTAACAGTGGGGCTGCCGCCCACAACCCGCTTGGGGCTACGCCCCAAACCCCTTTCAGCATTTAATGGAGATATTGCTCTCCCCTGTTGTATATCAGCTTTTATTTATTATAAGTTACCGCTTGAGCTTCTCTTTATGAACTTGCCCCAGCCACGCTCGCCCAAGAACTCGCCGTCCTTGAATACGAGCTTGCCTCTTGAGTAGGTAGCCTCGGGATAACCCTTGACCTTGATACCTTCCCAGATCGTGTGGTCGCAGTCGCTGTGCATCTTGTCGTTTGTGATTGTGAAGTCCTTCGTGGGATCGTAGATAACAATATCTGCGTCTTTGCCGACTTCGATAGCGCCCTTTGCGTCACAGCCGAAAATCTTGGCGGGGTTGTAAGAACAAAGCTCAACTGCCTTGTTGAATGTTATCTTGCCCTCGTTAGCGGCTGACAGCATATAGGGGTACATATTCTCGATACCTGCACAGCCGTTGGGAATCTTTGTGAAATCGTCCTTGCCCCAGTCCTTTTCGTATGACCGGAACGGGCAGTGGTCGGTAGCTATCGTTGTGATAAGACCTTTCTTTATAGCCTCCCACAGAGCAAGTCTGCTTTCCTCGCCCTTCATCGGAGGTGAGCATACAAAGTTTCTGCCGTCTGCTCTCTTGTATACCTCGGAGGTAAATTCAAGGTACTGCGGACAGGTTTCGGCATATATCTGATAGCCCTCGTTCCTTGCTCTTTCAACCGCCTGCACACCTTCCTTATTTGCAAGGTGTACGATGTACAGCTTGGAGTCAAGGCTCTTTGCAAGCTGGATTGCTCTTATATCAGCCTCGCCCTCGACAAATTCAGGACGGCTCATATAGTGATACCATGCGCTTGTCTTGCCCTCTGACAGATAACGCTCCGTCAGAACGTCTATGAGCTGCTTGTTCTCGGCGTGTACCGAAATCATAGCGCCGCAGGATTTTGCCTTTTCAAGTACCTTGTAGAATACGCTGTCTGTTACGCCGAAATCGTAGACCATAAATACCTTGAACGAAGATACACCGTAGTTTACAGCGTCCTCTATAGTGTCGATAAGTCCGTTTGAAACGTCCTTTACTGCAACGTGGAATGCGTAATCGACAGCCGCATCGGGAGCGCACAATGCGTCACGGCGCTTGATGGCATCGACCATCGTTTCACCGAAATCCTGTAAAATGAAGTCGAATACCGTTGTCGTACCGCCGCAGGCAGCTGCTCTTGTGCCTGCGTAGTAGTCATCGGATGAAATTGTGCCGCCGAATGGCATTGCAAGGTGGGTGTGTGCGTCAATGGCACCGGGGAGCACCATCTTGCCGCTTGCGTCTACCACCTTGTCGGCATCTGTGCCGGCATCTGCCGTTATTGCAACTATCTTGCCGTTATCCACGCACACATCGGCTTTGAATGTAGCCGTTGGTGAAACTATCGTACCGTTTTTGATTATGAGATCCATAACTTACCGTCCTTTCCCGTAATAACTGTTGCTTATCAGACCATCTTGTCTACTTCTGTCAGAACTTCGTCCAGTATTGCCATATTCTCTGCAAGCTCTTCTTCTGTGATAATGAGAGGCGGGCAGACGAATATGCAAGCCTCGTGTGAATATGTGTAGAAGCCCTTTGCTTTTAACATTCCGACTATCTTGCCCATAATGCCCTCAGGGTCCTTGCCGAAAGGAACGAGAGGCTCGTGCGTTGCCTTATCCTTTGTAAGCTCTACGCAGGAGAACAGGCCGATATAACGTACATCACCCACGCTCTTGTGCTTTGCCTTGATATCCTCAAGGAGTGCGCCTAACTGCTTGCCACGCTCCTTTACCTTATCCATAATGTGCTCTTTTTCATAGAAGTTAAGGCACGCAACACCTGCGGCACAGCCCAGAGGATGAGCCGAATATGTAAGACCGCAGTCGAGCTTGTGTGTATCGAAGAATTCTGCAATCTTCTTGCTTACGATAACGCCGCCGAGAGGAGCGTATCCGCAGGTAACGCCCTTTGCGAAGGTTATCATATCAGGCTCGATGCCCCAGTTTTCACAAGCGAAGTATTCGCCTGTTCTGCCCCAGCCTGCCATTACCTCATCGCAGACCATCATAATGCCGAACTCGTCGCATATCTTGCGTACACCCTGTAAGTAGCCTTTGGGCGGGATGATGATACCATTGGAGCCTGTTACCGATTCCATTACGATAGCGGCAACCGCATCGGGATTTTCGTATATAATCTGGTCACGGAGCTGTCCGAGATAATACTCTGTAGCCTGTTCCTCGCTCTCAAAGGGGAACGGAGCGTGATACAGATAAGGATCTGTGAACTTTACGAAGCCGGGGATACCGGGTTCAAGAGTATATCTTCTGGGCTCGCCTGTGAGGTTACCTGCGCCGAATGAGCTTCCGTGATATGCACGGTATCTTGAGAATATCTTGTATCTGCCTGTAACCAGCTTTGCGATCTTTATTGCATTCTCGTTAGCGTCTGCGCCGCCTAAGGTGAAGAATACCTTGCCCATATTCTTCGGAGCTACCTTTACGACCATCTCTGCAAGCTTTGAACGGCAGTCGATAGCGTAAGCCGGGCTGATGTATGCGAGCTTTTCTGCCTGCTCCTTGATAGCGTCGATAATATCCTTGTTGCCGTAGCCGACATTCAGGTTTACAAGCTGGCTTGACATATCTGCCATCTTCTTGCCGTCTGCGGTATAGTAATAAATACCCTCTGCCTTTTCTACTACTGCGGGGTTCAGCTTGCCCTGAACGCTCCACGAATGAAGGTTGTACTTAAGTGAGGCTTCCTTTACCTCTTCTGCGTTTTTGAATCCGTATCTCATACTGTTTCTTCCTTTCTTTTATCAGAAAATACTTTTATATATCGTTTCGATTTCTTCTACTGTGGGAACTCTGGGGTTGTTAGCCGTACTTCCTGCGGCGAATGCGTCCTTTGCAAGAGTTGGTATCTTGTCCTCTGTTACTCCCTGTGAAGAAAGCAGCTTCGGAAGTCCCGTTTCGTCCGCTATTGCGGCGATAGCTTCAACTGCCGCTATACTTGCCTCTCTTACCGATAAGCCCTCGACATTCTCGCCCATCGCTATTGCGATGTCACGGAATTTTTCGGGGCAGGACGGACGGTTATATTCCATAACCGTACTTAGAAGCATTGCGTTTGCGAGGCCGTGCGGAATATGGAACCACGCTCCGAGCGGTCTTGACATTGAGTGAACAAGCGCTGTCGGCGCACTGCATATTGCGATTCCGGCATATAAGGCGGCAAGGAGCATATCCTCTCTTGCCTGCTCGTTCCTGCCGTCAAGGACAGCCGGGATTAAGCTCTTTGAAATCAGCCTTATCGCTTCAAGCGAATACATCTTTGTCATAGGCGATGCGTTGACGTTTATGTAGCTCTCTATTGCGTGGGTCAGAGCGTCCATTCCGGTTGCCGCTGTCATAAACGGCGGCAATGATTTTGTTATCGCAAAGTCAAGAATTGCTACCTTCGGAATGATGCCGTCCGTTGATAACAGCATCTTTATGTTTCTGTCGGTATCTGTTATAACCGAGTATCTTGTCGCTTCGCTGCCTGTGCCGGCTGTGGTCGGTATTGCGATAATGGGGAGCGACTCCTTTTCGGGAGCGGTCTTTTCGTAATCGGTCACCTTGCCGCCGTTTGTGAGCAGCATTCCGATTCCCTTTGCCGCATCAAGAGGACTTCCTCCGCCTGCCGCTACTATAACATCACAGCCGTTTTCCTTTGCAAAAGCCGCACCCTCGTCAACGTCCGATGTTGTCGGGTCTGAGCCTACACGGTCGTATACCGCACAGGAAACGCCTGCTTTTTCGAGGCTTGATACTATGATATCAAGCACACCGCTTTTTCTCAGCGAGCCTTTTCCGCAGATAAGCACCGCCTTTTTTCCGAAGCGAGCCGCCTGCTCTCCGACTGAGGTAACTGTACCCTTGCCGTAAATAATCGTTGGTGGTGATCTGAATACCACTGTTATACCCTCTTTCCTTCTGCTCTTGATAAAGTTAGTATTTTTATCGGGAAAAACGTCGGAGCAAAACGACCGCTATGCCGTGATACGTCCGCCCTGACGTCTTTCCCGATCGCACGAACGGTATTTAACCGCTCGTGCGATACTGAACTTACTGTATAAGTCACTGTAGTGCTTACTTTGCGAGTGCCTTTATGACTTCTTCGATCATATTCTCGCTGAATACCTTGTAGCCTGCGTTTCTGAGATATTCTACCGCAAGCCCCTGTCCCTCGATAATCGTATCTGTGAAGGTACCGTCATATATGTGGGTGCTTCCGCAGGAGGGGCTGTCTTCTTTCATTATGCAAAGGGCAACATCGTTTTCCTTTGCAAGTCTTAACGCCTCGTTTGCGCCTTTTGTGTACTGCTCGGTGCAGTCGCCGCCTACGCAGCTCATCACCTTATCGCCTGTACGCTGACAATCGGGGCGTGGGGTCGGAAGACCGCCGAACACTTCGGGACATACCGGTATCAGTCTGCCCTCCTCTTTCCATTTAAGGAACTGTGGGTGCAGACACGGCGTATCGCCGTCATCATAGCGGCAATGCCAGCCGAAAAGGCAACCGCTTACAAGTATTTTCTTTTCGCTCATATATACCGCCTTTCAGCTTCCGGAGTGATCCGAAACCGTGAATTACTTTGTGAACTGGCTCTTCTTGTAGCAAAGAACAAGACCTGATCTCTGATATACCTGAGCTACTTCGAGAAGCTCCATACCGCCTGCGTTGGCGTTGATAAGGTTAGAAACCCACGTTACACCGAAGTCAACCGTGCCGTTGCTTACTGCAACTGTTTCGGAAACGTCACCGCCGCCGCTTACAATCTCTACGTTAAGGCCGTTATCCTTGTAGTAGCCCTTGTCAAGTGCTACATAATAGCCCATGAACTGAGCCTGCGGTAACCATTTAAGCTGAACCTTGAGGTCAGACTTCTCAACTGCTCCGCCGTCATATGTCAGATAGTCGGAAGAACGGATGTCATCAAGTGTAAGCTTAGCGAGCTTGTCTGCCGCTGTAGCATCATCAAGCTTGATGTACTGCTTAGCAAGGTCAAGTGTCTGCTGCATTGCATCTTCGTCCATCTTACCTACATCCGAAGCGGAAACCGCATTGCCCTTTGTATCTGTCGTTACAAGCTTTGCAACCTCTGAAGCCATATATTTCTGGTGGTCAGCCGATACCGATGAGCCGTACTTGAATACGATTTCTGCGGCTTCATCGGGATGCTCGCACGCATATGTCCAGCCCTTCATTGATGCGGCAACGAATGCCTTTACTGTGTTGGGGTTGTTCTTTGCGAATTCCTTTGTGCAGAACAGGTTATCCTCGAGCATCGCAACACCCTCATCGTTCATATCGATGACACCGATCTCATCGCCGTAGTTATAACCGCCGTCATAGTTGTTCTTGATAAGACCAAGCTCGTTGAATGTCATTGCCGATGCCAGCGTAATAGTATCCTTATCTATCTGATCCATTGTGAAGTCCATTGTGATATAATCTGTGGGCAGACCGTACTTTGAAAGCAGAGCCTGAATTTCGTACTCGTTGCCGAGACCCCAGTTGCCGACCTTGTTTTCGCTTGAAGCCTTCTTGATGATTTCTTCATCGCTCATAAGACCTGTGCTTTCCGAAGAACCCTCTGCGGCGCTTGAAGAAGCGTCTGCCGATGCGGCTGAGCTTTCTGCTGTGCTGCTCGATGAGGTGTCACCGGAACAAGCGGTGAACGATGTTGCAAGACAGCTTGCTGCGAGTAATGCCGCTAACACTCTTTTGTTTTTCATAATGTTTCATCCTTTCTCGTCTTTAAAACTGGTTTTAGTTTAGGTGTGTCGGTGCTATCTGAAACGTTCAGGCGATAGCCGAATTTTCGTAGAACGAGGCGCTTTTTTGTAGGCATACTGTTTTGTATGTCAAGAAAAAGCAACGAAGTAATACGGAAATTATGGCATCGGATGGGCGTTGAATGATAGTGCCGATACGCCTTATATCTGAAACCGCTCTTTTGCTTATCTTGCACGGCGGTTTTTCAGCACGATTGCCTCAACTGTGAGGAGTATAATGTACATCAGTATGCCCATTACGCAGGCTATCGTTATATATGCCCACGCTGTCGGGAACTGACCCTTGACTATGTTCTCTCTTATCTGTCTGCCGACGCCGATTACCTGCTCTGCAAAGTATTCGCTTACTACCGCACCGATTATACAGGACGGAACGCTTACTCTTAAAGCCGTGAATACATAGGGCAGTGAGTTCGGGAGTCTCAGCTTGAAGAACATTTTCAGCTTGCCTGAACCGTATGATGCGAACAGATCCTCCGAGAACGGTTTTACCTCCGTCAGACCTCTGTATGCGTTTACGCTCATCGAAGCTGTGCAGAATATTGTAACAGTGATTATCTTAGCCACCGTACTTCTTATATCTACCACGCTCGACAAATCTCTTGTCCAGTTGTTGATAACCGGAGCGAGCGCTACGAGCGGAATGGCATTGAATGCGGATACTATGGTCAGACCGCCCATGCCCCACTTCTTGAATACCGCACCGGCAACGCCGATGAAGTAACCGAGTATCGAGCCGAGTACAAGTCCTCCGAGCGCCACTATAAGAGTTGACGCTATCTGCGGTAACATATTCGTGAAGTTATCACCTATGATTGAGCCTATTCTTGTCGGGAGCGGAAGGATTATCTCATCCGTTCCGAACAGTGCGTGCAGAACCTTTGTCTGCCACAGTGTGAATATCAATGCTCCGAACAGTACGGGCAGACCGACTGTTGTTATGATGTTTTTGATTACCTTGCCTTTCAAGTACGATCAGTCCTTTCCTTACTGTGCTTTTTTCTTTGCCTTTCTTTTCGCCGGTGTTATCGCTCTTTCAATAACGCCCATAAGATAGAAGCTCAGCACGCCTATAACGGCGCTGAATATTACTATATCCCAGAATACAAATCTTGTCATCGAGCCTTTCAGCGACTGGGAGAGCATACAGCCAAGACCGTTGCCGCCCTGAAGCGTATCTACAAGGATAGATGCCGTTATCGCCATAGGTGCCGAGATCTTAAGACCCGTGAAGAAGTAGGATATTGCCGACGGGATAAGCATCTTTGTGTAAAGCTGAAACTTGCTTGCACCGTAGGATCTCATCAGCTCGTGTCTTTCACGTCCGACCGACTTGAAGCCTGCCAGCGTATTTGTCGAAACGGGGTAGAATGTGAGAATTGCGGCGATTATGATTCGTGCGCTTGATATATCGCCCGTTATCGAAAGTACGATAGGCGCCATACCGAGAATAGGTATCATCTGGATTATCATAAGATATGGGAACGCTATCTTTTCGACTATGTGCGACAGGTGCATCAGCAAAGCCAGTATGTAGCCCAGCACCATACCGATTATAAAACCGATAAGCGCTCTTGAAAGCGTTTCTGCGGCACTGGAGAAAACCAGTGTTGCTATCGTATCGCCCGAACCGGTTATCGACTTTGTATCAAAGAATGAGCCGATTATCTGGTACAGATGCGGAAGTACGTTTACGGGTGTACGCTGTGTCGCTCCTACTATGAATGCACATATCTCCCATATCACTACAAGACCCAGCACCCATACGGCAGTTACTATGCCTTTGGAGGAAGTTATCCTTTTTATCATTTCTTAACGCTCCTTTCGGCTTTATATACCCTCGAAGCTGTTTCTTACCTTCTCAACAAGAGCGGCAAATTCGGGAGTACCTCTCATATCCGGAACTCTCGGTCTGGGAAGATTTACATCAACTATTGCCGAAAGTCTGCCGGGATGCGGTGATAAAACGCAGATTCTGTCGGACATATATACCGACTCGGCTATATTGTGAGTTACGAAAAGCACCGTCTTGTTTGTCTTTCTCCATATTGAAAGCACATCGTCGTTTAGCTTTTCTCTTGTGAACTCGTCAAGTGCCGAGAACGGTTCGTCCATCAGCAGTATGTCGGGCTGTATCGCAAGCGCTCTTGCTATGCCTACTCTCTGCTGCATACCGCCTGAAAGCTGTCCGGGGTAGCTGTTTCCGAATTCCTTAAGTCCGACAAGCTCCAGTACCTGTTCGATACGGCTCGCCTGCTCCTCTTTCGGAACCTTCATCATCTCAAGCGGAAGTCTTATGTTCTTTCTTACCGTTCTCCAATCGAGAAGCACGGGGTTCTGGAACACGATACCGAACTTCTGCTCAAGTCTTGTTTCTCTCGGTGTCTTGCCGCAGACCGTAACCTCGCCTGAGGTGGGGGTCAGCAGATCCGATACTATACGAAGAAGTGTGGACTTACCGCAGCCCGAAGGGCCGAGAAGCGATATGAACTCACCTTTCTGAATATCAATGCTTACATTCTTAAGTGCCTGTACCGGATTTCCCTTGCTGTCCGAGAACACCATACTGACGTTCTTTACCGAAATCTCCGGTGCATTTACCTTTTCACTCATTTCTAAGCACTCCTTTCTTTCCCGTTTTGCAAGTCTTATCTTTTTATTCCTGCAAAACAAAACGGCGCAGAAATCACTTTCTGCGCCGTTGCAAGTTTCTTTTTGTTTTATTTCACTGTTTCCTTTCGGTTTAACTGCATTATATCACGCTTAAAATCGCATTGCAATAGCATTTGTGCTGAATTGTGCAGAGCGCCTAAAGAAAGGCGTTTTGTTTGTGCTGTAGTTGAATTTTGCAATATTCTCTTGACAATTATGCAAAATCGTGCTATACTCTATATCAATAAAGAACTAAAAACCGCCGGAGCTGTCGGGAAACAAGGGAGCTTTGGCGGTTTTTGCTATCCTAAAAGAAAAAGAGGTGAGAATATGTCAATTACAGTATCAAAGCTATGTGCAAATGCACAGGCGAATTACGTTATGAAGCTTGTTGCGGGAAAAGAAGGACTTGGAAACTACGTCCGCTGGGTGCATCTGGTTGAAAACGCTGATGTGTCACCTTTTCTTCACGGAAACGAAATGGTATTTATGACAGGTGTCGGAATAAACGATGAAGGTCACCTGCTGAGGTTTGTCGAGGAGCTGATAGAAAAACGCTGCAGTGCGCTTGTTATCAACACAGGTAAATATATAAAGAGTATACCGCAAAGCGTCAAGGACTGCTGCGATATTAATTCCCTGCCGTTGTTTACTGTTCCGTGGGAGGTAAAGCTGATAGATATAACCTACGACTTCTGCCACAGGATAGTAACCGGAGAGGAGATAGAAACGGCGCTTGCCACCGCCCTAAGAAACCTTATATTTTCACCGGAGAACGAGGCAGGATATAAATCGACGCTTGAACGGCGCAGTTATTTTCCGTCATCCGACTATTGCGTAGGCGTATGTGGCTTTTCCAAAACCGAGCTTGGTGACGATGAACTGAAAAAGACCGCCACAAGCGCCATGCAGAAGGTGCTGAATACAAGCGGCAGGCAATTCAGCTTCTTCTTTCAGGATAAAAATCTTGTGACAGTATGCCCCGACTGTAAAGAGGAGGATGTACGGAAGATTCTTTCGACATTTGATACCATTTTCAATTCAGGCGGGGAGGGAGCGACGCTCACCTGCGGCATAAGCCCGTCAAAGCAAGGGTATGCGGCTATCTCGGACGGTTACCGCAAGGCCGTAATGGCGCTCAAGGTGGCTACCCTGCACGGCGAAAACTGCGTAGGCTACAGCGATATGGGCATATACAAGCTGCTTGTACATATAAAAGATACATCGGTACTGCACGAGATATATGACGAAACGCTGGGTACGCTTGAAGAATTCGACAGCGCAAACGGCACGGATTATATGGAAACGCTCAAGCGCTATCTTGAAAATGACAGCAGTGTGCAGGAGGTCGCAAGGATTACATTCGTTCACCGCAATACAGTAAACTACAAGCTGAGAAGGATAAAGGAGATACTGGGCTGTGAGCTGAATTATGAGGACAAGCTAAGGCTTATGCTTTCATTTTTTATAAAGGAGTTTTTATAAGCTGTGCCGTAGTTTAAGTATATTGTGCGGCGGCTCATTGAAGTAGCCGGATGACGCATATATAATAAAGACACCGATAGTTTTATATGAGGACGAAAGGAAGGATATATTATGACAGCACCCTATGAAAATGCAGAATTCATCGAGCTTGGCACGATAATGCCGCCCGAAAAGTTCAGAACTGTACTCCCTGAGGACAGGGATGCGCCAGGAGGCCTTACAGAGCAGAAGGTAGTTATCGAGTTCCGCCGTGACTCTCCGATCTACTCGCAGCTTTTACCGTGCTTTCGGGGAGCGATGTTCGTTTACGGCTTTTTACGCAGAGGAAAAGGGCTGAGAGCTTTATTCGGCGATAAGTATGACGAGATAAAGGAAAAGCTCAAGGTATCCCTTCACGAATGGGAGGATAAGTTCCTGCTCGACTTCTATGTCGATGATACCTATTCAAAGTCTTATTTTGTAAAGAGCGAGGAGGTGCTGTATTTATTACAGCACTGCAGGAATCCGCAGATAACGAAGTTTGATTGAGTGGGAAATGAAAAACGGGCATCGGCCGCTTGTGACCGATGCCCGTTTTGTTTATATCTTCTACTGGTCAAGCCTGAAATGCACGGGTATGCCGTTTCGGTAATCTATCTTCGGCTCGCCCTGTATAAGAGGCAGGAAGTAATTCAGTGCGTCTATCGTAACGTTGTTTCCCTCGGGGGTTATCCATTCCTTCGGGAAGTATTTAGCCTTGTTTGCACATTCTCTTACGTCAAGCGGAACGATGCCGACACGGTAAGGATTGTTGCTGATCCGTCTGAATCCCATCATCACGCCGCTGCCGCCGTATTTCAGTGCCTCGTTCACAGCCGCCGCACCTATTCTCCACGCTTCGTCAAGGTCGGTGAGAGAGGCTATATGCGAGCCGCATCTCTGCATTACATTCAGCTCTATCGAACGCACCTTGCAGCCCATATGGTCACGGGTAAGCTCTTCAAGATATTTACCGACACCCGACAGATATTTATGACCGAATGCGTCGGTCAGTTCCGAGCGGCTCGCAAGGCAGTCTATACCCTCGGATACGGCAACGATAACAGCCTTGTATCTTTCGGATATTCTTTTCACGTCCTCAAGGTAACGCTCCTCAGAAAAGTCGCTTTCGGGAAGGTAGATAAGATGAGGAGCAGGCTCTCCGTTTGCACGCAGTACACAGGACGATGCCGTGAGCCAGCCTGCGTCACGACCCATTATTTCTACTATAGTAACCGACGGAATGGAGTATACACGGCTGTCACGGATTATTTCCTGTAATGTTGTCGCAACATATTTTGCCGCAGAGCCGAAGCCGGGCGTGTGGTCGGTAAGCGGTAAATCGTTGTCTATCGTTTTCGGCACGCCGACAACCTTTATATCAATGTGGTTTTCTCTGAAATAAGCATCCAGCTTCATTACGGTATCCATCGAATCGTTGCCGCCGATATAGAAAAAAGCCTTTATATCATACTTTGCGAAGGTCTGCGTGATACGCTTGTAGTCGCTGTCATCGTCACTGCTGTTTTTCAGCTTGAAACGGCACGAGCCAAGCACCGTCGAGGGAGTGCGCTTCAGTAACTGCTTGTCGTTTTCTGTGATAAGCACTTCCTTGAGGTCGATAAGGTTATCGTTCAGTATACCCTCTATACCGTTCAGCGAGCCGTATATTCTGTCGATCTCGTTATACTTCTCCGCCTCGTCAAAAACTCCGCAAAGCGATGAATTTATCGCCGCCGTAGGACCGCCCGACTGTGCAATAGCTATATTCATTATCTTTTCTCCGTTTCGTCTTTTGCATTACCGCAAGATTTCCGGTGATTATTGTACCATTATAACGACAATTTTACAACCGGAAAACCGAAAACGGCTTGAATTTTGTAGCTTTAGCTAAAGAGGCTGTCAATGATAACCTTTACATAGTCCGAAATATGAGATGCTGTGTAACGGCGTTACATAATGTTAAGGTAATATTCATTAATTGTTTCCCGAAAGCCCGAAGCTGACCGACAGTGCATTATCGACCTTGTTCATTGCTCCCTCGTCAAGCTCGCCCATACGTTCCTTGAGCCTTTGTTTATCAAGCGTTCTTACCTGTTCGAGCAGGACTATCGAATCCTTCGCAAGACCGCAACGGTCGGCATTTATCGAAATGTGGGTCGGAAGTCGTGATTTATCCTTCTGGCTGGTTATTGCGGCGGCGATAACGGTAGGGCTGTGGCGGTTTCCGACATCATTCTGGACTATAAGTACGGGACGCATACCACCCTGCTCACTTCCAACCACGGGGCTAAGATCTGCGTAATATATCTCTCCTCTTTTTACAAACATGGTTTTCTTCCTTTCTGTTCGTATGCGATGCTTTGAACGTATCTGATGTACACGGTTATTTTTAACCGTCTGCACGGAATTATACAGCAACTGACCGTTTGTAAGGCGGTCGGTTTATATAGTATATTATTACAGTCGGATTTTGGTGAAATTGCTCGTTTGGTGAAAAACTGTTGATTACCGGTCGGGATTATTGTATAATGGTATAAACACACTTTTCTGACGGAGGTAAATATGAATAGAAAATTCAAGATAACACTGGGTGCGGTGCTGTGTGCGTCAATGCTTGCAGGCTGTGCGGATAACAGCACAAGCGGCGGTTCTGCCGTATCATCGGACAGCTCGTCCGATACACAGACAACATCATCTGTATCTGAATCGACCGACAGCAGTTCGGATACATCATCTGAAATAAGCAGTATAGATGAAAGCAAGCTCACCGAGGAGCAGATATATGACAATATGGTCGAAAGGTCGCTTATGGATCTCGGAAACCTTGAAAGAATGTCGAAGTTTATCGGAAAGCTTGAAAGCAAGCAAGAGGTAACTATAGCCTTCATCGGCGGAAGCATCACCGAGGGCCTTACGGCAGGACCCGAAAAGTGCTGGGCAAAGCTGACGTATGACCGCCTTTGCGAAAAGTATCCCGATACAAAGATAAACTATGTAAACGCAGGACTCAGCGGAACGCCGAGCGTACTCGGAAACATTCGCCTTCAGCGTGATGTGCTTGATCATAAGCCGGATATGGTGTTTGTTGAGTTTGCGGTAAATGACGGAAACGATCAGATTTACAAGGACAGCTATGACGCAATGGTAAGAAAAATTCTCTCGCAGGAAAATCAGCCTGCCGTTGCGCTGTATTTCACCGTTATAAAGAGCGGACACACCTGCGAGGAATATATGTCGCAGGTCGGAAAGGCTTACGGTCTGCCTATGGTGTCGCTGAACAACGTTCTTTCCCACGAGTTTGAAACGGGCAGAATGAAGTGGGAGGATTATTCCGACGACGAATCCCACCCGAACGAGTGGGGTCACAAGATGACAGCCGACCTTATTATGAATATGTTTGACAAGGCGACCGAGAAGATAAAGACAATGGGAAATGTAACTATCTCTCCCCTGCCGGATACATGGGTATATTCCGACAGATTTGCTGATATGACATTCATCGACAGAACTCATTCTTCCGACAAGCTGAAAATATCTTCGACAGGCACGTTTGACACTGAAAAGGAAACGCTGACGAGCTTCCCTGACGGCTGGAGCTATAAGGGCAAGCCGTCCGGCTGTGAGCCTATGGAATTTGAATTCACGGGTAAGAATCTTATGCTTGTCTATAAGTGTGCAAACAGCAAGGTCTACGGTTCTCTTGAATTTACCGTTGACGGCGAGAAGTATACGACTATAGCCACAAGCGCAAGCGACGGCTGGAACAATCCCGTTGCAACTCTTGCATATTCAGGTGCGGAGGGAGCGCATAAGGTCAGCATAAAGCCTGTTACACAGAGTGGCGAGGATAAGATGACATATGTCGAAATTCTCGGCTTCGGTGTTGCGTGATATAAGTACGGTCTGCGGACTTACGCAGGGCTAATATTATATATGAAAGGATGCTTTTTACAGTGAAAAGATCAATGAGAATCGGAACAAAAATAACGGTTATTTCGTGTATTGCCGCCGTTATGGCCGCAATATCCATGGCGCTGGTCACTATAATCGTGTTTATGTCATTTGTCAAAACCATACAGGAGGACGAAACGGCAACAGGTATAAACGTACTTGCCGCTGAGGTCGAGGGCGACATAGACGAAATGGGCGACGTGGCTGAGCTGTTCGTTGCAAGCTCTGACAGTCAGACAAGCAATACGGACTATGACAGCTTCTGGACTGCCAACAAGCCTAATGCCAACAGCTATGCGGCTTATATAAACGGCGGGGCTGTGGCATGGAGCAGTGAGGGCTTTCCGCTCGGCGAAAGCGCTGTAGAGCGCATTACGAACGGTGAAATAAAGGGCATTATGGCTGACAGCGACAAGCTGTATACGGTATACGGGCTTAAGGTAGAGAACGGCGCACTGGTTGTCTGCATAGATCTGAACGGCTCGGAATATGTCGATTCCGTCAAGGCAAAGACCGGTGCAGAGCTTACGCTGTTCTGCGGCGACACACGTTACAATACTACGCTGATAAATTCCTCCGGTGAACGAAACATAGGAACTCAGATGGACGGCGGTATCTGGCAGCAGGTACAGGGCAATAATATATATATCGGAAAAACGGTTATCGGCGGTACGAACTATTATGTCAACTATACGCCGATGGCCGATTACAGCGGCGAGGTGGTAGGTGCTTATTTTGCAGGCTATACCACAGCCGAGGCGGACGGAGAGCTGATAAAGTCTATACTGGTTTCGCTGGGAGTGCTTATTATTGTATGCGGCGGTATAGTGGCACTGTTATTCGCAGTAATGAAGAAGCTGGTGCGTAAGCCTGTAACAGAAGTCGTAAACATCTGCGGACAGCTCCGCTCAGGCGAGCTTAACGCTCCGGATTCCGCTTTCAGATTCAGCGGCGACGAAATGGGTGATATTGCCGAAAATCTTACTGAAGCAAAGCATACGCTGAGCAGCTACGTTGACGATATTTCACGAGTGCTGTCACAGATGGGTACAGGCGACTTTTCTGCACAGCCTTCAATGGAATATGTCGGCAGCTTTGAGGAGATAAACCGCTCGTTCCGCAGTATAAAGGAAACGCTGAGCAACGTTATTCTCAGTATGAATTCTTCTGCAAGCAATGTTACGGCAGGCTCACAGCAGATGGCTGACGGTTCGCAGATACTGGCAGAGGGTACAACAAATCAGGCAACTGCTGTAGATAAACTGTCTTCTACAATTTCGGGAATATCCGACAATATCAGCAAAACTGCGGAGAACTCCGGCAGGGCAAGCGGACTTTCCGACAACTGCGCACAGCAGATGATGCATCAGAGTGAAGATATGGAGCGTCTGCTTGAAGCTATGGATAAGATACAGAAGCAATCCGAGGCTATCTCGCAGGTTATCACGTCCATTGAGGATATTGCATTCCAGACCAACATACTCGCACTCAATGCGGCTATCGAGGCCGCCAGGGCAGGTGAGGCAGGCAAGGGATTTGCGGTCGTAGCAGACGAGGTACGGAATCTTGCATCCAAGTCGGCAGAATTTGCAAACAGCACCCGTAATCTGATAGCCTCTACCATAGAGGCGGTGGATAATGGCTCGGATATAGCAAAGCAGACAGCAGAAACGCTTCGTCAGGTAACGGAGCTTTCTCAGGAAAGCGCAAAGCTCGTTGCGGATATTTCTGTTGCCGCAGAAGAACAGGCGAATGCCGTTCGTCAGGTGACCGCAGGAATAGATCAGATTTCCCGTGTCATTGCGACAAACTCCGCAACAGCAGAGGAAACAGCCGCTTCCTGCGAGGAGCTTTCCGCACAGGCAAGACTGCTTAACGAGCAGGTCGAGAAGCTGCACGTCTGAGTCTTATGAGCGGACTTTTTCTACAAGCTGAATAGAATATCGCTTACTTAACGGTCATCTTCGGGTGACCGTTATTTCTGTCCTATAAACAGTACAGCTTGCTTTTGAAGCATTGACCTAAGGCGGAAAATCTACTATAATATCATTAGATTACTTTAAAAGGAGCAAGGAATATGGAAATACTTATTATAATAACGCTTGTTGCGTGCGTAGTGTCGGTGATAATATCGGTAATAACGCTTCTTACGCAGAAGAGGCTTGCCGAAAATATCGGCGTGAACAAGATAACGGACGAGCAGACCGCAAAACAGCTTGAAATGCTTGCAGAGCGTACCGCACAGCTTTCGGCAAAATTCGATACGGCGCAGGCAAACCGTGTAAGCGGCGAATCAGTGCTAAGAACCGAGCTTGTGAACCTTGTGACAAATCTCGGAAACACGCTTACCGACACACAAAAGCAGAACTCCGACGGAACAGCAAGGCTGCTGTCGCAGTTTGAACAGCGTCTTCAGAGCATTGAACAGAGGAATGCCGCCGATATGCAGAATATGCGTAACGAAATGGCGGTACAGCTTGGAAACATAAATGCGAATACCAAAAATCAGCTTGAAGAAATGCGTGGAATGGTAGGAGAAAAGCTACAGACCACGCTTGATGATAAGATAAGCCGTTCATTTGCGACCGTCAGCGAACAGCTTAACAAGGTATACAGCGGACTGGGCGAAATGCAGAGCCTTGCCGCAGGGGTCGGCGACCTGAAAAAAGTCCTGTCCAACGTAAAGAACAGAGGTATACTCGGAGAGATGCAGCTGGGAGCTATTCTTGCGGATATTCTCGCTCCCGAACAGTATGACACTGAGGTCGCTGTAGTTCCCGACAGCCGTAATCACGTTGAGTTTGCGGTAAAGCTGCCGGGCAAGAATGATGACACGGTGTACCTACCGATTGACTCAAAATTCCCCGGTGACACCTACACAGCCCTTTGCAACGCTTATGACAGCGGAGATAAGGTAATGATCGAAGAAGCGTCAAAGGCACTTGTTGTAGCGATAAAGAAATGTGCGAAGGATATTCACGATAAATATATCTGTCCTCCGTACACGACCAACTTTGCGGTAATGTTCCTGCCGTTCGAGGGACTGTATGCCGAGGTCGTAAAGCTCGGTCTGGTGGAGGAGTTACAGCGTAACTATGGGGTGAGCATAGCAGGCCCTACCACAATGTCCGCATTGCTGAACTCGCTGTATATGGGCTTCCGTACTCTTGCCGTACAGAAGCGAAGCAGTGAGGTATGGAAGATACTGAGCAGTGTAAAGAAAGAATTCGAGAATTTTGAGGATGTGCTGACAAAGACTAAGAAGCACTTACAGCAGGTTGACAGCGACCTTGAAACGCTTGTCGGAGTAAGGACAAGAGCGATAAACAAACAGCTTATGAGTGTCGGTGAGGATGGTACGGCGCAGATTGGCACGGAAGAATAAGAAAGACCGCCGGGGAACATTTGCGGTGATTCCCGGCGGTGTTGCTTTCTATTGAAAATTTAGTGCTGAAGTTGCAAAAAAATTCAATGAGATATTGACTAAATGTCGCCTAAGAGGTTATAATATAATCAAAGCATTGAAAATTTACTGCAAAAATTGCAAAAATATTCAATAGAAAAGACAGGAGGACAATTTGTATGGAAATAAAACGGGATTATTATCTGAATAAACTGATAACCAAAAAACATAACGGTCTTATAAAAGTAATCACAGGAATCCGCAGATGCGGAAAATCCTATCTTCTGTTTACGCTTTTCAAAAATCATCTGACTAAAAGCGGCGTTGCTGATGATCATATCATTGAAATACCGTTTGACAGTTTTGAGAACAAGAAATACCGTGATCCTGAAATACTGTATCCGTATGTCAAAGAGCAAATCGCCGATGACGGTATGTATTATATACTGCTCGATGAGGTACAGCTTTTAGACGAATTTGAATCTGTGCTTAACGGATTCATGCGTATGAAGAACGTTGATGTTTATGTAACGGGTAGCAATGCACGCTTTTTATCGAAGGATATTATAACCGAGTTCCGTGGTCGTGGTGACGAGCTTCATATACAGCCGCTTTCGTTTGCCGAATTTATGTCAGTGTATGACGGCAATAAGTATGACGGTTGGAACGAGTATGTATTATACGGTGGTCTTCCGCCTGTAGTATTACTGCGGACTGCCGAGCAGAAAATTGAATTGCTCAAATCGCTTTTTCAAGAAACGTATATAAATGATATTATCAGCAGACACAGTGTAAAGCATAGAGATGAATTTGAAGAACTTATAAATATTCTTGCTTCAGCTATAGGGTCGCTGACAAACCCCAAAAAGCTCACCGATACATTTAAAAGTAAAAAGAATAAGGTTATCAGCTCAAACACAATAAAAAGCTATCTTGACTATCTCTGCGACGCTTATGTCGTCAGCCGTGCTACCCGATACGATATAAAAGGAAAAAAGTATATAGATACTCCTCAGAAATATTATTTCAGTGATGTGGGTATTCGCAACGCCTGTATCAATTTCCGCCAGTTAGAAGAAAATCATACGATGGAGAACATAATATACAATGAGCTTATCGCAAGAAATTTCAATGTAGATGTCGGAATAATCACAGCAACCGGGAAAGACAATGACGGAAAATCTGTCAGAAAGCAGCTTGAGGTTGATTTTGTCTGCAATAAAGGCTCAAAACGTTATTATATTCAATCGGCTTTTTCGATACCTGACAGAGAAAAGATGGAACAAGAGTCGAACTCGCTTTTGAGAATTGACGACTCTTTCAAGAAGATAATTGTAGTCAAGGATTTACCCGCTCCGACCTATACCGAGAACGGCATACTTGTTATAAGTGTGTATGATTTTTTACTGAACAGTAACAGCCTCGATATGTGAGCGTTTGACTTATATAAACAGCACCGCCGCAGAGCATTTTCTCTGCGGCGGTATCTTTATTTGATCATATCTATAACAGAACTGAGTGTATCTTTTACAGCCTGCTTTTCGTTATCGGAAAGGCGTGTTATTTTGTCCGAAAGTATCCCGATAGGCGAAAGGGAGTTGTCAGATGTCAGAGGGTGGCGGCTTGAGGAAATTCCTGCGATATAATCAAGGCTGACATTATAATATTTAGCAAGCCGGACTGCACGCTCAAGCGGTATTTCCGCTTTGCCCGATTCGTATTTTCCGTAGTGTTGCGCAGATGTGCCGAGATAGTCGGCTATCTCCTGCTGTGTCTTGTCTGCATCTTCACGCAGATCCCGTAATCTCTGATAATGTGCCATACTCACCCCTCCTGTACAGATTTTATCATATCAGATTGAAAATTGTTGACAAAAGTGCCTGAAAAGATTATAATATAGTTATAATCAGTCTGATTAGACATATTTATGTGTCGGACTAAGTCAAATAGGAGGTTTTTATGAAAATCAAAACAATGTTTAAAGCGATACTGTCGCTTGCGGTCTGCCTAATGGTAGTGTCGGTAATTTCTGTTACGGTAAGTGCCGCTGAATATGAAGAAATAAAAATGGATGTGTCTGTTACGACACATAAGGATAATACATATCAAATTTATATACCATATAATGGAGATGTGGTTTTAGAATATGATTTATCGGTTTTTCCGGTTTGTGAAATAGGATTCATGGATGAATCAGGCGAATGGCTTGAGGGAATAAGCAACGATGAAATCGGATACTCGTTTTATATGTGGAGTCATTACAGGATTTGTCCGAATGACACTTTGCAACGAGCGAAAGGATGTGTGAAGTTTGAAAATTTACTCAAAGGTGTTTACTATATAGATATAGATAATGTGCAAAATATGGATGATACGTATGAAACAACATATGTTGAAATTAAAGTATCACACTCTCACAATTACAAGGGTACAGTAACAAGCGAATCTACCTGTACCAAGAAAGGCTCAATAAAATACACCTGCGATTGCGGTGATTCTTATACGGAAGAAATACCGCTTAAATCCCATAACGAAGTAACAGATTACGGAAAAGCGGCGACCTGTACCGAAACAGGTCTTACTGATGGCTTGCATTGTTCCGTATGCAAAAAGGTGCTTGTAGCACAGTCGGAAATACCGAAAACAAATCATGAATATAATGCGTCATATAAAGTTATAAAAGACGCTACTTGTACAGAAAAAGGAACAATAAGATATTACTGTATCTGCGGAAAAACAAAGGATGAAGAGTTACCTCTTGCTGAACATGAGGAGGTTATAGACAAGGCTGTTGCAGCAACCTGTACAAAAGAGGGAAAAACGCAAGGCTCACATTGCGGTATCTGTAATAAAGTGATTATACCGCAGGAAACCGTACCTAAGACGGACCATATCGCAGTTACAGATAAAGCCGTTGCACCGACTTGTGTCAACTCAGGTAAAACTGAAGGCAGTCATTGTTCCGTTTGCAAGAAAGTTCTTAAGGAGCAGGAAACGATAGCCGCAACCGGTAAGCATAAGCTCAAACATATAGCTGAGAAAAAAGCAACAGAAAGTTCTTCTGCTGTGCAGGAACATTGGAAATGTTCTGTTTGTGATCAGTTGTTCGCAGATGAAAAAGGCACGATACCTTATAAGCAGTTACTCGTTAAAGATGAAACTCCTCTTATGCTGATAATAGGAATATCTGTAGGCGCATTGTTGCTGATAGGCGGAGCTGTTACAGTAATTATACTTATATTGAAAAAGAAGTCCGGTAAAAATACAGACATAATGGGCAGATAATAACACAAATCCGCCGCCGAGGATTACAATAACCCCCTCGGCGGTATTTTCTTATCATCTCCCAATCCGCCGGAATGCAGTCGCTCATTTCGTGACATACTGATATAAAGTCAGCTTTTATCGCAAAAACAAAAACTCTCGTAATGAAAACACGAAATCTCATGTGTTGAAAATCCGAAATCTCACGGGTTGAAAAGTCGAAATCTCTCGGATTGAAAATTTAAAATCTCTCGTAATGATATTGCAAAATCTCTCGTAATGTGTTATATTATTTATACAGCCTACCGAAAGGAGCGGAATATGCGTAACGATAAATACAGACCCAGACTGATAGATAAGAAAATAGACGAATACCTTAAGGCGTTCGGAGCGGTGTGCGTTGAGGGCGCTAAGTGGTGCGGCAAGACGTGGACATCGGCGTTTCACGCTGAAAGTCAGATATTGATAGGCAACCCCGAAAATAACTTTCAGAACAGAAAGCTTGCCGAAATGTCGCCCGAACTCATACTCGGCGGTGAAACTCCCCGACTTATAGACGAATGGCAGGAAGTGCCGCCGATATGGGACGCTGTGCGTTATGAGGTTGATAAACGTGCCGAAAAGGGACAGTTTATATTAACAGGCTCGGCAACGCCTAACCACAAAGGCATTATGCACAGCGGCGCAGGCAGGATAGCCAAGATAAGAATGCGTCCGATGTCGCTGTATGAATCGGGTGATTCGTCGGGTAAAATATCTCTTAAAAGTATAGCGGACGGCACAATGCAGGCTGAAATGACCGGAGAAGTGGAGCTTATGGAGCTTTTCCGCCTTATAGTCAGAGGCGGCTGGCCGGGTAATATAAACATTCCGCTGAAACAAGCAATGCTGATTCCCGATGAATATCTGAATGCGGTTATAGATGACGATGCGTTCCGCATAGACGGCGTGAAGCGGAATACTCAGAAAATGCGGTTACTGCTTAAATCGCTTGCGAGAAACGAAAGCACGACCGCAACGAATAAAAAGCTGAAAAACGATATATCTCAGACGGATAACGAGGACATCAGCGTTGACACGGTAGCCGAATATCTTGATATATTTGAGCGGCTTTTCATTACCGATAATCAGTTGCCGTTTTCATCAAATATACGCTCATCGGTTCGGGTAAAACAGGCGGTAAAGCGGCATTTTGTCGATCCGTCGCTTGCGTGTGCATTGCTTGGCGCTACTCCCGAAAGACTGCTTGGCGATCTTGAATGCGCAGGCTTTATGTTTGAGGCGCTGTGTGAGCGTGACCTTAGGATATATGCCGATGTAAACGATGGTGCGCTGTATCACTATCAGGACTATTCGGGCAAGGAAATTGATGCCGTTATAGAATATCCGGACGGAGAGTGGCTCGCAATAGAAATCAAGCTCGGCGCAAATCAGATAGATGCCACCGCCGAAAATCTTATATCGATAAGCGATGCTATAAAAAGCGAAAACGGCAGAGCACCGAAAGCGTTATGCGTCGTATGCGGCCTGTCTAACGCCGCCTACAAGCGCCCCGACGGCGTATACGTCGTCCCAATCACCGCCCTGAAAGACTAAAATACCGACCAAATAAAAAACACCGCCGGAACATCACATCCCGGCGGTATTTTCATATATCAAGTTTTATGAAGGACAATAGTATTATACACTCAGTCAACCTTAGGCATACGGTCCATGCTGACCTTAAGCTCCTCGTCTGTGGGAATGTAGTCGCTCATTTCGTGATCGTTGAACTTCTGATATGCGACCATATCAAAGTAGCCTGTGCCTGTAAGACCGAAGAGGATAGTCTTTTCTTCGCCTGTTTCCTTGCACTTCATAGCCTCGTCTATCGCAACTCTGATTGCGTGGCTGCTCTCGGGAGCGGGGAGGATACCCTCTGTTCTTGCAAACTGCTCTGCGGCGGCGAATACGCTTGTCTGCTCAACTGAGCGTGCTGTGATATATCCGTCGTGGTAGAGCTGTGAAAGAACACTGCTCATGCCGTGGTAGCGCAGACCGCCTGCGTGGTTTGCGGAGGGAATGAACGTACTGCCGAGCGTGTACATCTTAGCGAGCGGGCAAACAGCGCCTGTGTCGCAGAAGTCGTAAGCATAAACGCCTCTTGTGAGCGAGGGGCAGGACGCAGGCTCAACGGCGATGAACTCATAGTCGGCTTCGCCACGGAGCTTTTCGCCCATAAAGGGAGAGATAAGACCGCCGAGGTTAGATCCGCCGCCTGCACAGCCGATGATCATATCGGGCTTTATGCCGTACTTTTCGCAGGCTGTCTTTGTTTCAAGACCGATGATCGACTGGTGCAGAAGTACCTGCGACAGTACCGAGCCGAGAACATATCTGTAGCCCTCGTGCGTTGTTGCGCATTCAACGGCTTCGGAAATTGCACAGCCGAGCGAGCCTGTCGTGCCGGGGAATTCAGCGTTTATCTTCTTTCCTACCTCTGTTTCCATTGAGGGAGAGGGAGTAACGTTTGCGCCGTAGGTTCTCATAACCTCACGTCTGAAGGGCTTCTGCTCGTATGAGCATTTAACCATAAATACCTTGCAGTCAAGTCCGAGATATGCGCAAGCCATTGAAAGCGCTGTGCCCCACTGACCTGCACCTGTTTCTGTTGTAACACCCTTCAAGCCCTGGTTCTTGGCGTAATAAGCCTGAGCTATCGCACTGTTCAGCTTGTGCGAACCGCTTGTGTTGTTGCCCTCGAATTTGTAGTATATCTTGGCAGGTGTACCAAGTGCCTTTTCAAGACAATATGCTCTTACTAAGGGAGCAGGTCTGTACATCTTGTAGAAGTCGATTATCTCCTGGGGAATGTCGATGTAGGGAGTTGTATCGTCAAGCTCCTGCTTTGCAAGCTCTGTACAGAATACGTGGCTCAGTTCCTCGAGCGTACAGGGCTGATGTGTTGCAGGGTTTAACAGCGGAGCAGGTTTGTTCTTCATATCCGCTCTTACGTTGTACCACTGACGGGGAAGCTCGTTTTCTTCAAGATAAATTTTGTACGGGATTTCTCTGTTTGCCATAATAATTTTCCTTTCTACGCAGCGGCGGCAATGTGCCGCTTCATATTCCGCCTTTGATTCACTTTCTGCTATGGAAATTGCTTGTGGGACGGCGGGGATAAAACATAGTGTGTTTTGAACGATTTGTTTTGTTGTTATGAAATAATCCGCATAACGAGGATAACAAAACATTGTGTGCTTTACCGTGCCGCTTAGCCTTCCCGAAAGCTGTTCTGGCGGAGTGCTTAAGTTCTTCGTGGAACATTCCACTGTCCGACAGCCTGTATCTTATTCAGCAACGCATTATGTCGGCTATGCCCTGCTGTCATGCCATATGCCATGATGATAGCTTCAACGTAGAGATTGAATGTCCGGGAAAACAAAAAACTCCCGTCCCAATTGGGACAGGAGTATAGTTTACCTGCGGTACCACCCAAATTACCGTATAATAAAACACGGTCACTCGCTACACATACTATCATATGTGCGACCTGTAACGGAGGTATCCGTCGCCCCTAAAATATCATAAACTGATATTCTCGGTTTGCCCTCGTGAGTCCATTCACAAGCGTATGTATCATTGCCTTTACACCGACCGGCAACTCTCTGTCATACAGTGACGGGTGCTACTACTCTCACTCATAGGTTTAACATATTCTGTGTTCATTATATCCGCTGTAAAACCGTTTGTCAAGTGTTTTTTTGAAATTTCCTTAAATTTTTTCAAATCCTCCGATATTACTATGTTGAATAGCCCGTTATGAAATAAAGCAATACAGCGTTGCATAATAGACTAAACCGCCTTGATAACTTAAAGGCAATACCGCATAATTAACGGCTATCACCTTTTCCACACGCTTGCTTGCATATTTTCCGCCATCTTGCACAAATTTCGCTTGACAGGCGCCGGCCTGCCTGCACTCAATTTATACAATCTGACGAAAAATCTGACTGCGCAATCGCATGACAATAATTATGCGGTTTTGCCTTAAATACCTTGTGCATTTTACCGATTGAAACAGGACGGGCAATATAGTATAATTGCTTAGCAATAAATTAATAAGAAGTCACATTCAGAGATGCGGCGGTATCGCATAAAATTATAGCTATAACATACAAGGCACACTATCTTTTATTCCCGCCGTTATGCAAACGATTCACACAGCAGAAAGTATATTAAAGGCGGAATATGAAGCGGCACACTGCCGCCCGCCGTTACGCAAACGATTCACATAGCAGAAAGTTGTTTAAAGGCGGAACTTGAAGCGGCACATTGCCGCCCGCCGTTACGCAAACAATCCCGCTAATACAAAGTCGGTAAAAGGAGGAAAATGTTTATATGTCAGCAGTAAAAGACCTTACAAAAGGCTCACCTATGAAGCTCATACTCGGATTTATGCTCCCTATGCTGTTAGGACTTCTCTTTCAGCAGTTCTACAATATGGTCGATACAATAGTCGTCGGACAGTTCCTCGGTGTAAACGCACTCGCAGGAGTAGGCTCGACAGGCTCGGTGAACTTCCTTGTTCTCGGCTTCTGCATGGGTGTATGCGCAGGCTTTGCGATACCCGTTGCGCAGAAATTCGGAGAGAAGGATTTTGACGGTCTGCGTAAGTTTGTCGGCAATACGATATGGCTTGGCATAGGCTTCGCCGCAGTAATGACAACGGCGACCTGCCTGCTTTGCGGAAATATCCTCCACTGGATGAATACTCCCGACACGGTTTTTAAAGAGGCGTATGACTATATCTTCGTGATTTTCTTAGGCATACCCGTAACGTTCCTTTACAATATCCTTTCGGGATTTATCCGTTCGCTCGGCGATTCAAAGTCGCCCGTTGTCATTCTTATAATTTCAAGCATACTCAATGTCGGCCTTGATTTGCTGTTCATTCTGGTGTTTGATATGGGCGTAGCCGGTGCAGGCTGGGCTACCGTCCTTGCACAGCTTATATCCGGTATCGCCTGCCTTGTATATATGATAAAGCGCTTTGATATTCTGCACTTATCGAGGAAAGATTTAAAACCCGACGCTTATTCAATGAGCAGGCTTTGCGCTATGGGAGTGCCTATGGGACTTCAGTATTCCATTACCGCTATCGGAAGTATACTTTTACAGTCGGCGGTAAATTCGCTCGGTGAAACCTATATGGCGGCTGTCACCGCAGGAAGCAAGGTAACACAGTTCCTGTGCTGTCCGTTTGACGCAATGGGCTCTACAATGGCTACCTACTGCGGTCAGAACGTAGGCGCAGGCAGGGTCGACCGTATCGAAAGCGGCGTTAAGAAATGCTCGATGCTCGGCATAGCCTATGCGATAATCGCCCTTATCGTGATAATACCGTTCGGCGGCGAATTTTCAAAGCTGTTTATAGACGGCACACAGACCGAGATACTTGACCTTGCAAAACAGTTTCTGTTGATAAACGTGGCATTCTACATTCCGCTTGCATTCGTAAATATTATCCGCTTTTCGATACAGGGACTTGGCAACAGCCAGCTTGCCGTTTTTGCCGGAGTATTCGAGATGATAGCAAGAGGCGGTGTGGCACTGGGACTTGTACCCGCTTTCGGATATGTCGCCGTATGTCTTGCCAGCCCTGCGGCATGGGTGCTTGCCGATCTGTTCCTCTTCCCTGCGTTCTTCCATTCTGTGAAGATACTTAAAAACAGATTCCCGTCATCATCTGCGACAGCGAAAAAAAACGATACGGAAAGCTGAATAAATAATGCGGTCACGATTCGCTTTGGAACGTGACCGCATTTTCTGTTATCTTTATCTTCTTGCATTACCTCTTATGATAACGCCTATGATATAAGGACCTGTGTTGCTGGCAACAGCCGCACCTGCTATGCTCTGCATTTCGGGAGGTCTGCCGACCTTTGCGCTGTACTGCTTTATAAATTCATCCTCAAGCGCTGTGACACTGGTACGCAGTATTTCCCACGGCGTTTCGGGAACGGCTCTGCCTGAAATATACTGGACTGCGTCTGCTATTGCATTCTTTTCGCCACGGCTCTTTTTTACTACCTCGCTTTCGCCGTCTATGAGCGAAATGAGCGGTTTAAGCCCCATAAGCTCGCCTAAGAAAGCCGCTGCGGCATTAATTCTTCCCGACTTCTTCATATGGCGCAGATTGAAGCCGATTATGTAGATCTCGCAGTTATTGAACATATCGGTAAGATATGCCACAACGTTGTCAACGCTCTGTCCTGCAATCAGCTTTTTTGCCGCTTCGATTACAGGATAACCGTAGCCGAGAGAATAACAGTGGCTGTCGATTATCTCAATACGCATCTTTGCCATTTCGGGATGCTCCTCAAGCAGATTCTTCCTTGCAAGCAGTGCGTTTTCATAAGTCTTTGAGCCTGTCGAATTTATAAGCACCATAATGACAGCGTCATAGCCCTCGTTATAGTAATGCTCAAACTTTTCCGCAAAGCGTATCTCAGTTATCTGTGAGGTCTTGGGGAGAAATTCCGACTTGTCTATCATCTCAAGAAATTCGGGAGCGGTAAAATCAACACGTTCCCTAAGGCTTTCGTCGCCAAGTGTAATGTCGAACGGCATAATGTCAATGCCGTATTTCTTTTCGTCCTCGGGGGTAATGTCGCTTGCGCTGTCGGTGATAAGTTTTACTTTCATCGTTTTGTTTTCCTTTCGGTTTGTCTGCTTTATTCGGCTTTGCTCCAGTCGTATTTTGTAAGCGAACCGTAGTTCTGAAGCTCGGGGAAGCCCCATTGCCTCAGCACCTCGTATGCGCCTATCGCCACACTGTTGGAAAGATTAAGACTTCTCATATTACTGCCCATAGGTATCCTTACGCAGTGCTGTTTATTGTGAAATAACAGCTCCTCGGGAAGTCCCTTATCCTCTCTGCCGAACACTATATAAGTTTTATCTTTATACTCTGCATCGCAGTAAGTATTTCTGCCCTTGGTGGTGAAATAGAAAAATTCACCGTCCTTATTTCTCTCAAAGAAATCGTCAAGCCCGTCATAATAGGTTATATCAAGATAATGCCAGTAGTCAAGCCCTGCGTGCTTCAGCTTTTTATCGTCTATCTGAAAGCCCATAGGCTTCACTATATGCAGTCTTGCCCCCGTAACCGCACAGGTACGGGCTATATTACCCGTATTCTGCGGTATCTGCGGCTCGACAAGTACAATATTCAGTTCCATCGAAAAATCATTCCTTATAGATTTTTAAGCCGTACAGCCTGTTTGCCGCAGATAAAGAAGCAAGCGGTTCTCCGACTTTTTCCGCTGTATCGTTTGTTATATTTTTACGTTCTTCATCGGTTATGCTTTCGTCAAGCCTTACGATTATGCCCGTGTCGCCGCTCGATCTTATAAGCTCTGCCGCCTTTTTGACCGTTTCTTCGGAATTGTCGCTTATAACTATGTCTGTGCTGTCGGAAAGCAGGCTTTTTTCTGCTTTCGGACATCTGTTTGCAAATTCATCGGCAAATGTAAAGCTGTCGGAAGCCTCCTCCCACGACATACCGAAATAGAAGGCAGGCTTGAAGCCTTTTTCGTTTATGATGCTGTCTGAGCTTGCGTCAAAGTAGTAGTATTCGCCGTCCAGCTTTGCAAAATTTACTGTGTGTCCCCCGTTTTTGCTGTTATTTGTGCCGTTTGCCGAAGCTGTTTCTATACCTGCCATATTGAAAAGCATAGTGACAGTATCCGCATATCCGTCACATATCGCCTTGCCGTCAATAAGCAGGTCGGCTATCGGAACGTTTCTTGTGCTGTAGCCGTCAGTAACATATACCGAGTTCTCCGCAACGTAATTATACAGATACTGTGCTTTCTTTCTGTCTGTATTACACTCCTGCGGAATTGACGCTACTACCGATTTTGCCTTTTCATAGGCGGCTTCACGGCGGGATGTATATTCCTCTCCGAGCGTTTCAAGCTGTATATGATGATAGCTTTTTCCTGCGAACTGTTCAACGTTTCCGGTCAGCTTGTTGTTTGTCGTGTAATTATGTGCAACAAACGGACTGTCACAGCTTAAAAAGGTTATAACATATTCAATCTCCTGTAACCTGTCATAACTGCCGTCGAATACATCTTCTGGCAGGAATATATCGCTGTAGCCGTTTTCGCTTGCGTACATAAACGCGTTGTAGATATATGTTTCGTTCTCGTCAAGCTGTGCCTTGAAATATCCCGTCATAGTGTCGGAGTATTTCGAGCTGTAGCCAAGCACTTCCTCCTTGCCGAGCGATATTGTGCCGTCTGCGGCAACAGAAGCATCATTGCCGAAGTAATACAGCGTGTTGCTTGACGTTATATCGAGCAGCGGAAGTATGTATATCGCACCGACAACTGCTGCGGCAGGTATCACGACCGCCGCCGCTACAGTGCCTATGACCTTACCCTTGCCCATTACAGCTCAGCCTCTGCGTGACGTGTAACGTGACAGCCTATATTGACCGCAACGGGAAGCCCTGCAATATGCGTCGGGTGCTGTTCGATGTTTACATACAGCGCCGTCACTGTACCGCCGAAGCCCTGAGGGCCTATTCCGAGCTTGTTTATCTTTTCGAGCATCTCGCTCTCCATATCGGCGTAAAGCGGTTTCGGATTTCTGACTTTCAGATCCCTGCAAAGAGCCTTTTTCGCAAGTATGGCAGACAGCTCAAAGTCGCCGCCGATACCGACGCCCACCGTTATAGGAGGACACGGATTGCTTCCTGCCTTTGATACCGTTTCAACGACAAAGTTCACTATATCCTCTCTTGTTGCAGAGGGGGTGAACATTTTAAGCGCACTCATATTCTCACTGCCGAAGCCTTTCGGCGCTACCATTATATGCACCTTGTCGCCCGGTACAATGCTTGTATGTACTATGGCAGGGGTATTGTTGTTTGTGTTCTTACGCTCAAGCGGATCTTCGACCACCGATAAACGCAGCTTGCCGTTCACATATCCGCTTGCAACGCCCTCGTTTATCGCATCTGTGAGATTTCCTCCCGTGAAATGCACGTCCTGTCCGACTTCAAGGAATATCACAGCCATTCCCGTATCCTGACATATCGGCACTTCAAGCTCCTTCGCACAGTCGATATTCCTTACAATATCGCCAAGCACCTGCTTTGACAGCGGACTTTTTTCACAGCCGATACATGAATTTATCTTCTCTTTCATTCCGTCGGGCAGATAAAGGTTTGCCTTTACGCAAAGTTCTTCAACTGTCTTTTTAACAAGCTCAACGCTTATCTCACGCATGAATATTCCCTCCGTTTATATTGCTTTTGATATTACTGCCTGTATTAAGATTATATTACCGTGCCGTTTACGATGACCATATCCGGAGTATCGCATACGGATAACGGATCGCCCGAAAAGATAACTATATCTGCGTCCTTGCCGGCTTCTATACTGCCTACCCTGTCTGCAATTCCCGTGATTACGGCAGGATATATAGTAATTGCCTTCAGCGCTTCATCTCTGTCAAGACCGCCTCTTACCGCAAGCCCTGCCGATAGCGGCAGATACTGCTCGGGTACAACGGGGTGGTCGGTGCATATGCACATAGGCACGCCTGCCTTATTCAGCACTCCTGCCGTTTCTATCGTATGATTGCGAAGCTCGGGCTTACAACGCTCGCTGATAACAGGTCCTACTATCGTCCGTGCGTTATCCTCAAGAAGCTCGTCAGCTATAAGGTGACCCTCTGTTGCGTGGATGATGACATAATCTATGTCAAACTCCTTGGCAAGCCTTATCGCTGTGAATATATCGTCTGCCCTGTGGGCGTGGAAATGTGCGGGTATCTCGTGCTTTAAAAGCGGCATAAGCGCCTCGCACTTTGCGTCATATTCGGGGCGGTCGCCCTCGTCATCGGTACCGACCGAGCTTTCATAGTCTATCATATCATCAAGATAACGTCTTGCCTTGAAAAGCTGTTCACGGATTATGGCGGCGGTAGCCATACGGGTGACCGGAGCGGTATCCTTATCTTTATATACGTTCTTGGGATTTTCTCCGAGTGCAAATTTTACCGCAACGGGATTTTTGATTATCCTCTTGTCTATCCTCTTTGAGCCTGCTGTTTTCATAGCGAGAAAAGTTCCGCCTATGGGGTTTGCGCTTCCCATTCCGCATACCACCGAGGTAACGCCTGCCTGCGCCGCTTCTTCGAAGCAGTGGTCGAGCGGATTTATCATATCTATCGCACGAAGGTTCGGGGTAGAGGGGTCTGTATCCTCGTTTCCGTCGTCGCCCTCGAACGCAAGCCCGTCCTCCCACGCACCGATATGCGTGTGAGCGTCTACAAAGCCGGGATATGCAGTTCTGCCCTTTGCGTCTATATCGCTGTCGGACGGCGAAAAGTCCTTCAACTGCGACATGTCGCCGACAGCCTTGATTTTATCGTTTTCTATAAGGATAAATCCGTTTTCGTAGTTTTTCTCCGCCATAGTTATGACGTTCGCATTGTAAATGTACATATTTATCCTTTCGTTTTCCTGTGCCTTTTTGCGTCAAGCTCGACCAGCTTTATGATCTCGCCTGCGATTATTCTGTCCGATGCGTTTGCATTCACTTCAAAGGTGCTGTTTTTTCTATAAACGGGCAGTCTTGAATCGTAAATCGCTTTAAGCTGTTCTTTCGTGTTGTTCACTACAAGAGGACGGTTTGAATCGTTCTTTATACGTTCATAGCAGGTGTCAAAGCCTGCGTTGAGAAAAATCACAACGCCCTGCTTCCTTGCAAACTCTGCCGTTTCGTCACGGAGTATTGCTCCGCCGCCTGTGGCGACAATCGTTCTTCCTCTGAAGTTTCTTATATACTGCGCCTCAAGATCCCTGAAATACGGTTCGCCCTTCTGAGCGAATATTTCGGGGATAGTCATTTTCTGATTATCGACTATGTATCTGTCAAGGTCGATGAACACAGCCGTACATTCTCTTGCGAGCATTCTTCCTATATGGCTTTTACCGCAGCCCATAAAGCCGCATAGATACACGGGGCGCATTACACGAGCCTCATCATTTCGTCCGAGATAGCCTGCACCTGTTCTGCTGTGTATTCTGCGCCGCTCCATATAGTATGAGCCACAGCCGCCTGCCATACAAGCATCTGCATACCGCCGCTGACCTTCTTTACACCCTTGTCGGAAGCCATCTTCATCAGCTTTGTTTCACGGGGGTTGTATATAGCGTCAAAGAAGCCGTTCAGCGTTATTCTGCCCAGTGCTTCCTCGGTAAGCGGGCTTGCGTCTGTATTCGGATACATACCTACGGGAGTAGCGTTTACCATAAGGTCAAAGTCGCCCTTCACTTCGCTCAGCAGGCAAAATCCTACCTTTGCACTGTTATAATTCTGCTTTATTTCTTCGCATAAAGCCTTTGCAACGGGAATGTCGGCATCTCTTACCGCTATAGTAAGCTCGCCGCCCTCACGGACAGCTTCGATAGCCATCATTCTGCCCACGCCGCCGCAGCCGAGCAGTAATACTTTGTTTGTAAGGGTCATACCCATTGCGCCGACAGCCTTTGTAAAGCCTGTGCAGTCGGTGTTGTATCCCGTAGAAACGCCGTTTACGTTTGCTATACAGTTTACGCTGTTGTAACGCTTGGCTGTATCGTCAAGCGTATCGCACATCTTTATTATATCTATCTTATAGGGAATTGTAATGTTGAAGCCTGTCAGACTTTTGAAATATTCAAAACTGTCTGTCAGCTTTTCGGGAGGAGTGTCGAGAATTTTATACTCCGCCTGCTCGCCCGATATTTCAAAAAGCCTTGTGTGTATCTGAGGCGAAAGGGTGTGACCGAGAGGGTGTCCCAGAATGCCGAATACGTTTTTGTTTTCCGTCATATTTATTGCTCCTTTTGTTCTGCTTCGGATTCTCTTTGATCTTCTGTCTTTTTGCATATCAGCTTTACAAGCGCTGTCGCACCTATGCCACAGCATATACCGAGTATTACTCCGCCGAAAACATCCGACGGATAGTGTACATAAAGGTACATTCTCGAAAATGCGACCAGCGATGCATAGATATATGCGATAATGCCGAGCCTTTTGTGAAACAGATATATTGCCGTCGCCATAGCAAAGCAGGTAGCCGTGTGGCTTGACGGGAACGAAAATCCCGACGGTGCTTTTATGATAATGTCAATGGCACTGTTTACGACAAACGGGCGTGGGCGGCAGACTATATGCTTCAGGATAAGCTCGCCGAACAGCAGTACGGAGAGCGTTGCTCCCATTACCGCAAAGCCCGTCTTACGCATTTTCTTAATAAACATCATAACGATGAAAACAAGGATAGCCATTGCACCGTACTCTATGCTGTATGTGAGGCACTTCATTATAATATCCGCAACAGGACTTGAAAGCGTGTTACGGATAAAGTCGAGTATCGACAGGTCGAGCGCCGTTATACTCTCAATCATCAGAGAGCCGCCGCCTTTTCGAGCGTATCAATGTTTTCAACGTTTACAGCCGTAACGCCGTCAAGAGTTTTCTTTACAAGACCGGTCAGCACTTTTCCGGGACCAAGTTCGATATAGGTATCGTAACCGTCCTTCGAGATGACGTCAAGCTCTGATGTAAATCTTACGGGCGAGCAGATATGCTTTGCAAGATAAGCGGGCATATCCGAGAAGTCTGTAAGTTCGTTTCCGTATACGTTGCAGTAGAACTTCATCGAGGGCGCATTGAACGGGATATCCTTTACCTTTACCGCAAATTCCTCCGATGCGCCTGCCATGAGCCTTGAGTGGAAGGCGGCGGAAACGGCAAGAGGAACTATACGCTTTGCGCCCTTTGCCGAAAGTGCTTCCTTAGCCTTTTCGATACCTGCCGCAGTACCTGCGATAACGGTCTGTACAGGCGAATTGTAGTTTACGGGAGTAACATATTCTCCGCCGTCCTCAATCTCCTTACAAGTCTGCTCTATAACGTTTGCCTTAAGACCGAGAACAGCCGCCATTCCTCCGGGGTTAGCCTGAGCCGCCTTGTCCATAGCTTCGCTACGGTACTTTATCGCTCTGAATGCGTTCTCGTATGTCAGCATACCGCTTGCCGCCATTGCCGCATATTCTCCGAGAGAGTGTCCGGCAACAGCCGATGCCTCAATGCCCTTTGATTTAGCCGCTTCAAGCGCCATAAGCGACATTGCGAGTATAGCAGGCTGTGAGATTATCGTGCGTGAAAGCTCCTTTTCATCTCCGCCGAATATCTTAGCGGCAAGGTCAAAGCCGAGAATATCACTGCCAAGCTCGATCACCTTTTTGCATTCGGGTATGGTATCGTAAAATTCCTTACCCATATCTTTGTACTGCGAGCCTTGTCCTGAAAAAAGGAATATGGTTTTTGTCTTATCTGCCATTTTTCTGTTTCTCCTTGTGGTTTATGGTTTAAATCATTCAGAATATTGTGAAATTTGATTTATCAAAAATGGGGTTTGGGGCGTAGCCCCAAGCAGGGTGAGGGCGGCAGCCCCACATTCAGCCCCTTCCCGTGGGGAAGGGGTTTGGGGATAGGGATTGAGAATTTGCTCTATTTTTTATGAAAACAGGCTTTTCTACAAATAGCCGGAACAATCACCTTATTTTGATAAATAAAACTTCTTTATATCCTGAATAATGATTTCATGTCACATAAGTGACATAATTTGTTATATATTGCAGAAATTCTGAAATATAATGTCACTGTTTACTCTGTTGCGATACAATTATGCAAATAATTGTTGACAAACAGTACCGAAATAGAGTAAAATGAAATATAAGCACGTTTGCCTTATGGGGTAACTATGCCCTGCGGACGATAAAATCCGCAGTTACTGATTTATTATACAACAAAAAGAGAATAAAATCAACAATTAATATATAATATACGGCAGTCAGGAACGCCGCACGGAAGGAAAAGGATATGAACGGTATAACGATACTGGGTACGGGAGAATATACTCCCGAAACCGTAGTCACCAATGAAATGTTCACAAAGTTCATTGATACTACAGACGAATGGATAACCACAAGGACTGGTATCCGTGAAAGACGTATGAGCCCCGACAAGCCCAATTTCATGATGGCTGCCGAGGCGGCAAAGGCCGCACTTGCAAGTGCAGGAAAGACGGCGAAGGATATAGACTGCATCATCGTTTCGACCTGCTCGCCCGATTTCTATTATCCTAACACAGCCTGCCTTGTGCAGAATCTGATCGGCGCACAGCCCTGTGCCTGTATGGACGTAAATACCGCCTGCACAGGCTTTATAACAGCGGTTGACATTGCAAGAAACTTCCTTGCAAACGATACCTACAAGACTGTGCTGATCGTAGCCAGCGAGCGTCTGACAAGTCAGATAGACTATACGGACAGAGCAAGCTGCATACTTTTCGGTGACGGCGCAGGTGCGGTAGTTATCGAAAAGGGAGAGGGCAAGGAATACTACAGCCACTCCGGCGCAGAGGGCGATATGCTCCAGAGCCTTTACTGCAAGAACTTCTATGACAGGAACAACCCCTATTTCAAGGGTGACGACTGCCTTAAGGATATAATAGACACTCCGAACAAGGAGCGTTATTTACAGATGGACGGAAAGGCGGTATACAAGTTCGCCGTTGACGCTATGGCAAATGCGGTAGAATATGTATGCGAACATTCCGGTGTATCTCTTGATGATATAGATCTTGTTATTCCCCATCAGGCGAATATAAGAATAATCCAGTCCGCACTCAAGAAGATGAACGTTGATCTTGACAAGGTGTTCACAAACCTCGAAACACACGGCAACACATCAAGCTCGTGTATCCCTATGTGCCTTGCGGAGCTTGACCGTCAGGGCAGGCTTAAGCGTGGCATGAAGATATGCCTTGTCGGCTTCGGTGCGGGACTTACCTACGGCGCAACTATTTTCGAATATTAATCCACAGCTGAAAGGATAAAAACAATGGAAACAAGGATCACAAAATTACTCGGTATAAAGTACCCCATATTTCAGGGCGGTATGGCATGGATAGCCGAAAGCACACTTGCGGCGGCTGTTTCAAACGCAGGCGGAGTAGGTATAATCGCAGGCGGTTCTGCTCCTATCGACTATCTGAGAGATCAGATAAGAAGAGCAAAGTCGCTGACAGATAAGCCCTTCGGTGTTAATATAATGCTTATGAGCCCCAACGCAGAGGATCTTGCACAGCTTGTTATAGATGAAAAGGTTCCGATGATAACGACCGGTGCGGGCAACCCCGGCAAGTTTATGGAGGCGTGGAACAACGCAGGTATCAAGGTTATCCCCGTAGTACCCAGTGTTGCACTCGCAAAGAGAATGGAAAGAAGCGGTGCGTCCGCAGTAATCGCAGAGGGAACAGAATCGGGCGGTCACATAGGCGAGAACACCACTATGTGCCTTGTTCCGCAGGTAGTTGACGCTGTATCCATCCCTGTTATCGCCGCAGGCGGTATCGCAGACGGCAGAGGAATTGCCGCCAGCTTTATGCTCGGCGCAGAGGGCGTACAGGTAGGAACAAGATTCCTTGCCGCAGAGGAGTGTCAGATTCATCCTACATATAAACAGCTTGTTGTTGACGCAAAGGATACAGACAGTATAGTAACAGGCAGAACGACAGGTCACCCCTGCCGTAACGTAAAGACAAAGTTCTCGAAGAAACTCGCAAGCGGCGAGATGAACGGAACGATAACACCCGATGAATTCGAGCAGATAACGCTCGGCTCACTGCGTAAGGCGGTACAGGACGGCAACCTTGAGGAAGGCTCGTTCTTATGCGGCGCTATCGCAGGTATGGTAAAGAAGGTACAGCCTGCAAAGGAAATTGTGGAAGAAATGTTCGCAGAGGCTGAAAAACTGCTGAACAAGTAAGATAAAACTATAAAACTATAAAACGATAAAACAAAGGAGAAAATCAATGGCAACTGCAATCATCACAGGCTCTGCAAGAGGAATAGGTGCGGCAATAGCCCTCCGTCTTGCAAAGGACGGATATGACATCGCATTAAACGACATCGCCGAGAGCTGCTTTGAAAACAACGATATAATCGACAAGATAAAAGCAGAAGGCGTAAAGTGCGAAAAGTACATCGCTGACGTATCAAAGTACGATCAGTGTGAAGCATTCGTAAAGAGCGTAAAAGCCGATTTCGGCAGTATTGACGTACTCGTTAACAACGCAGGTATAACCCGTGACGGTCTGCTTGTAAGAATGAGTGAAGAAAACTACGACCTCGTTGTTGCGGTAAACCAGAAAAGCGTATTCAATATGACAAAGCTCGTAGGCTCTGTTATGATGAAACAGCGCAGCGGCAGGATCATCAACCTTGCAAGCGTAGCAGGTCTTTACGGCAACCCCGGTCAGATGAACTACTCCGCTACAAAGGCGGCTATAATCGGTATGACAAAGACCACAGCAAAGGAGCTTGGTCCGAGAAACATCACCTGTAACGCAGTAGCGCCCGGATTTATCCACACAGCAATGACAGATGCTCTTTCGGAAGAGCTGAGAGCGGCAATGGTAAAGCAGATAGCTATGGGCAGATGCGGCGAAGTTGAAGAGATAGCAGGCGTTGTATCATTCCTTGCTTCAAAGGACGCAAGCTATGTAACAGGTCAGGTAATAGAGATAAGCGGCGGCTTATCAATGTAAAGACAAGCCACGAAAGGAAATACAAAAAATGAGCAGAGTTGTAATTACCGGTGTGGGCGTAGTAAGCCCCATAGGAAACACCAAGGAAGAATTCTGGAACAGTCTTATGGAGGGCAAGCACGGCTTTACATTAGAGCAGTGGTTCCCCGGTCAGAGCGAAGAGCTTAACGTAAAGGCTTCCGTAAAGGATTTCAGCGCAGAAGGCCTTTTTGACAAGAAAGAGCTTCGCCGTACAGATATAATCACACAGTATGCCGTATATGCGGCTGACAAGGCTATAAAGGACGCAGGAAGCGACTTCAAGGATCTCGATCCTTACAGATGCGGCGTAATAATCGGCTCAGGTATAGGCGGCATGGAAACAACGCAGGAAGAGCTTCTCGCATATCACAACAAGGGCAACAAGAGAGTTTCAGTATTCACTATCCCCAAGATGATAGGCAATATGGCGGCAGGTACGGTTGCTATCCGTACAGGCTTCAAGGGCGTAAACTACTGCACAGTATCTGCCTGCGCCAGCGGTACACACGCTATAGGCGAGGCATTCCACGCTATAAAGAACGGCTATATGGACGTTGCCATAGCAGGCGGCACTGAGAAATGCTCGATAGGTTTTGCCTATGCAGGCTTCAACAATATGCACGCTATAACAAAGTCGACCGATGTTGACAGAGCAAGCATCCCCTTTGACGCAGAGAGAAGCGGCTTCGTTCTCGGTGACGGAAGCGGTATCGTAATTCTTGAAGAATACGAACACGCAAAGGCAAGAGGCGCAAACATCTATGCAGAGGTCATCGGCTACGGTGCTACCTGCGACGCTTACCACGAAACAAGCCCCGACCCCGAGGGCAAGGGCGGCGCAAAGGCTATGGAGTTTGCTGTAAAGGAATCAGGCAGAGCACCCGAAACCTTCAACTATGTAAACGCACATGGCACATCAACTCCCATGAACGATAAGACCGAAACAGCCGCTGTAAAGCTGGTATTCGGCGAACACGCAAAGGATATGGTCATCAACTCCACAAAGTCAATGACAGGTCACCTCTTAGGTGCAGCAGGCGGTGTAGAAGCAGTAGCCTGCGCCCTTCAGATAAAGAACAGCAAGGTGCACCGCACATTAGGTCTTAAGGTGGCAGATCCCGAATGTGATCTTGACTATGCGGCTGACGGCACGAGAGATATGAAGATAACAGGCGCACTCAGCAATTCGCTCGGCTTCGGCGGTCATAACGCTTGTATCGCATTTGCTCCCGTAGAGGACTAAGAGAAAGGTTGACACAATATGCAGTTTGAAACTAATTCGCTTACCGATGCCGTAAAGGAATTTATCGGCATTATGAAGGACAGCGGTCTGTCCTATATGTATGTAAAGAACGACAAGTTCGAGCTTGAGCTTGGTCAGAAGAATCCCCCTCCCGCACCTCCTATGATGCCCGCAATGCCTCCTATGGCTATGGCGGCTGCTCCCGCAGTACCGACATCAGCACCGCAGGCACAGGCTCCTACTGCGGCACCTGCCGATACAGGCAAGAGCATAAAAAGCCCCATTGTCGGCACATTCTACTCTGCCCCCTCCCCCACAAAGCCTCCCTTTGTAAAGGTCGGCGATAAGGTAAACGAGGGCGACACAGTATGCATCGTTGAGAGTATGAAGGTAATGAACGAGATACAGGCGGATATTTCCGGCACTGTAAAGTCGATTGCCGTAAAGGACGGAGAGGCTGTTGAATTCGGTCAGCCGCTCATCATAATAGAATAACGGAGGACTGTATATGTCGCTTATGAATAAAGAGCAGATAATGGAGATAATCCCTCACAGAGATCCGTTCCTGCTTATTGATACTATCGAAGAAATGGAGCCCGGTCAGCGTGTGGTTGCCACAAAGTATATGAAAGAGGACGAGTTCTGGTTCAAGGGACACTTCCCCGGATACCCCGTAGTGCCCGGCGTACTTATGCTTGAGATGCTTGCACAGGCAGGCGCAGTGGCAATGCTTGCACTCCCCGAGAACAAGGGCAAGATAGGTCTGTTCGGCGGCGTCAAGGACGCTAAGTTCAGAAGACAGGTAGTACCCGGCGATCTTTTAAAGCTCGAAGTCGAGATAATAAAGGTCAAAGGTCCTATCGGTGTCGGCAAGGCTCTTGCCACAGTAAACGGTGAAAAGGCGGTATCCGCAGAGATCACCTTTGCTATCAAGTAAACGGAAGGCAAACGCTGTATGTTCAATAAGATTCTGATCGCCAACAGAGGCGAGATTGCGATAAGAATAATCCGTGCGTGCAGAGAGCTTGGAGTAAAGACTGTCGCAGTATATTCGACAGCCGACAAGACTGCGCTCCACGCACAGATAGCTGACGAGGCGGTATGTATAGGACCTGCTCCGTCAAAGGACAGCTATCTTAATTCAAAGGCACTGCTTGCCGCCTGCGAGATAACGGGCGCACAGGCAATTCACCCCGGCTTCGGTTTCCTTTCCGAAAACAGCCACTTTGTACGTCTTTGCGACAAGTGCGGAATAAAGTTCATAGGTCCGGGCGCTGACGCTATGGACGCTATGGGTGATAAGGCAAACGCAAAGAAGACGATGATAGAAAACGACGTTCCCGTAGTTCCCGGCTCCGACGGTATTGTTGGGACGCTTGAGGAGGCTCAGGAGATCGCCGCAAAGATCGGCTATCCGATAATGGTAAAGGCGAGCGCAGGCGGCGGCGGACGAGGCATAAGACTTGTTGAAAAGCCCGAAGAGCTTGAAGCGGCAATGACCGCCGCAAAGCAGGAGGCTAAACAGTTCTTTGCAAACGATGATATATATATCGAGAAGTTCATTGTAAATCCCCGACACGTCGAGATACAGCTCCTTGCGGACGAGCACGGAAATGTAATTTATCTCGGTGAGCGTGACTGCTCGTTACAGCGCCGTAATCAGAAGGTGCTTGAAGAAAGCCCCAGCCCCATTATGACGGAGGATCTCCGTCGGAGAATGGGAGAAGCGGCAGTAAGAGCGGCAAAGGCTTGCGGCTATGCAAACGCAGGAACGGTAGAATTCCTTGTAGACAAGGATCTAAACTTCTACTTTATGGAGATGAACGCAAGAATACAGGTCGAACACCCCGTAACCGAAATGGTGACCGGCGTGGATCTTGTAAAGGCGCAGATAAACATCGCCGCAGGACTTCCCCTGCAGTATAAGCAGGAGGATATAAAGCTCAGCGGTCACGTTATCGAGTGCCGTATAAATGCGGAAGAGCCTAAGAACAACTTCCGCCCCTGCCCCGGTAAGATAGAGTCGATCCATATGCCCGGCGGTTTCGGTGTGCGTATTGATACGGCGGTATATCAGGGCTACGAGATACCCCCTTACTATGACAGTATGATAGCAAAGGTACTTGTAAAGGGCGAGGACAGGAAAGAGGCTATCCAGAAGATGAAGGTCGCCCTCTCCGAATTTCTCATAGAGGGTATCAACACCAACATTGATTTCCAGCTCAATCTCCTGCGTGACGAGGATGTCGAAAGCGGTAATTTCGATATAGGCTTCCTTAACCGCAAGGATCTGACGAATTATTGATAATGCCACAAGCAAACGAAAAGGCGGTGCTTTAATTGTTAGAAGATCTGTTTAAAATGGTCAAGGACCGTTTTAATGAGGAACAGAAGGACGTGGCGGATTCCTCCGCCCCCGAAATACCCAAGGACCTGCTGTTCAAATGTCCCCGCTGTCAGAACGTGTTCTATATGGACGAGTTTGAAAAGCGTAAGAAAACCTGCCCTGTCTGCAACTATCACGCAAGGCTTTCCGCTAAGGAGCGTCTTGATATAACGGTTGACAAGGACAGCTTCAAGCCGTTTGACGAAAATATGGTGTCACTGAATCCTATCGGCTTCCCCGACTATGAGAAGAAGATAAAGGGTATGCAGGAAAGCACGGGACTGAAGGACGCAGTAGTGACGGGCGAATGCACTATACGAGGCTACCGTGCGGTCATCGGCATTATGGATTCCAATTTTATGATGGCGAGCATGGGCAGTGTTGTAGGTGAAAAGATAACAAGAGCGTTTGAATATGCCACAGAGCATAAGCTACCCGTTATACTCTTCACAGCGTCGGGCGGTGCGAGAATGCAGGAGGGTATAATCTCCCTTATGCAGATGGCAAAGACAAGCGGTGCGGTAAAACGTCACAGCGATGCAGGCGGACTTTATATAACGGTGCTTACCGACCCCACAACAGGCGGTGTTACAGCGTCCTTTGCAAGTCTTGGAGATATAATCCTTGCCGAGCCTAAGGTGCTTGTAGGATTCGCAGGCAGACGTGTTATACAGGACACTATAAAGCAGAAGCTCCCCGATGATTTCCAGACAGCAGAATTCCTGCTTGAAAGCGGTTTTGTTGATGCGATAGCCGACAGACGCTCAATGCGTAAAACGCTGTCGAATATATTAAGACTGCATAACTATAAAAAAATCGGCGCTGATTGGCAGCACGGTTGAAAGGACGGTAATGATAATGTCAAATATGACTGCTACACAGCATCTTGAGATAATAAGAGAAAAGAATCGTCCAACCGTAAACGACTATATTCCTGCTATATTCAACCACTTCACAGAGCTTCACGGCGACCGCCACTACGGTGACGATGCCGCAATATTATCGGGTATAGCTACTCTTAACAGCACTCCCGTCACAGTGATTGCACAGGTAAAGGGCAGAAACCTTGAGGAAAACAAGAAGTCGAATTTCTCAATGCCTCATCCCGAGGGCTACAGAAAGGCACTCAGGCTTGCATATCAGGCGGAGAAGTTCCACAGACCCGTTATCTGCTTTGTTGATACACCGGGCGCATTCTGCGGAGTTGAAGCCGAAAAAAGAGGTCAGGGCGAGGCTATAGCAAAGAATATTGCCGAGTTTATGACGCTGAAAACCCCCGTTATATCGGTAGTTCTCGGTGAAGGCGGAAGCGGCGGCGCACTTGCACTTGCTGTATGCGATGAGCTTGCTATGCTTGAACACGCTTTATATTCCGTAATTTCTCCCAGAGGCTTTGCTTCTATTTTATGGAAGGACCCTTCAAGAGAAAAGGAAGCGGCAGATCTTATGAAGATCACCGCAGACGATCTGTACAATTTCGGCGTGTGCGATAAGATAATCGCCGAGCCTGTAGGCGGTGCTCATACAGACCCTGCACAGACAGCGGACAATATATCGGAATATCTTATAAGTGCGGTCGAAAGGCTGTCAAGGATAGATATTCCTACCCTGCTTGACAACCGCTATAAGAAATTCCGCAAAATCGGTATGTTTTCCGAGTAACTGAAAGTCATGGCAAATTCGCCGTGCGGCGAGTCGCCGCTGACTGTTCGCCGTTCTGACGGCTTGTGATTTGCGTAACCTACGTTACCGGCGGTCATAATATGCTGCTGCATATTCGCTATTTCGGACGGTAAATCAACAGCTTTCAATAACCCTTTGAAAGTTGTGCAAAGTGTAGAAATACACCCTGTAAATTTAGACATTTTTTTAATGTATTTGTTGTAAATACGACTTGATTATTTCGGCGTAATGCCGTATAATATTAACGAAAGAAAATTTCTTTTTAAAAACACGGAGGAGATTTCAAATGGTATTTGATAAGGTAAAAAAGATAATCGTTGACCAGCTCGACGTTGAAGAAGACAAGGTTACTGAGGCTGCAAGCATCACAGACGACCTCGGCGCTGATTCACTTGACGTAGTAGACCTCGTAATGAGCTTTGAAGAAGAGTTCGACATCGAGATCCCCGATGATCAGGTTGAAAAGATCAAGACTGTCGGTGACATCGTTAAGTTCATCGAAGAAAAGGTTGAAGACTGATTTACATCTTGCTTTAGCACATCAGCCGTATTTGTCAGACGCAGATACGGCTTATTTTTCTTTTTATCGTAACTAAAAGGAGGCTTTGCGTATGACATCGGTTTGCTTTACAGGGCATCGTAAAATTGACAGCTCGGATATGTATGCGCTTAAATCTCTGCTTGACAGCACAATATGCGGACTTGTCAAGCGTGGCGTTACCGACTTCTACTGCGGCGGCGCTCTCGGCTTCGACACTATGTGTGCTCATATGGTGCTGTATCTGAGAAAACGCAAGGCACTCGATATAAAGCTCCACCTTGTACTCCCCTGCTCAAACGAGGAGCAGACAAAGAACTGGAGCTACAACGACAAGCAGGAGTTTTATGCGATAATTATGGCGGCTGACAGCATTGAGTATATCGGCAGTGAATACACCAAGGACTGTATGAAACAGCGTAATGCCCGCCTGACAGAGCTTGCAGACTGCTGTGTGGCATATTATGACCAAAGCAACAGCAGGAGCGGCACAGGTCAGACGGTACGCATGGCTGAAGCCAAAGGTATTGAAGTGATAAACCTGTTCGATATGTAACCGCATAATATCGCATATCGGCACAATAAGTTAAATCCATCGTACTTGCCGGAAGATTACCGGCAAGTACGATGGATTTTTTCATAAAAAACACCCTCACAGCTTTAGCTGTGAGGGTGTATATTTTGTAATATCTCAGAATCTCTTACTTTGATTCCGTATCATCGTGAACAGTTCTGTTCTCGGCAATACTGCTCTTTAATACACGGATCTTTGTTCTGTCAGAGCCTGTTTCGATAAGTACAGTATCATCTGTAACTCTTAATACTCTGCCGACAATACCGCCTGTTGTTACTACTTCGTCAGCAACCTCAAGGTTGTTGAGCATTTCCTGCATCTTCTTGCCACGCTTCTTTTCGGGTCTTATGATAAGGAAGTAGAATATAACTACCATAAGCGCAAGGGGGATAAGCATTGTGAGAATGCTCACTATATCGTTTCCACCCTGTCCTGTGGTTGTTGCTGTCTGTCCGCTTGTTAATAATGTCAGTAATTCTGTCATTTTGTATTCCTTTCTTTTCCGTGCGATATTCGCTCTTACGTTATTCTCTAATTATACCTTAAAAGTGCCGCAAATGCAAGCACTTTTGTGCATTTATTCGAATCTTATATCGGTAAATCCGAGCTTTTCGAGTGCTGTTTTACAATTTTTGATTTCGTCTGCCGATAAATTTGCACTGCCTGTTATTCCGACCGATATTTCCTTGTCGCCGACAGCCTTCTTTACAAGCGTGAATATCTGATTTACCGCCTTGACCTTGTCCTTTTCAACGGTTACTGTCTTGTCTGCCGAGGTCTGAAGCTTTGTGCCGAGGAGTGACATATCCATTGTGACAAGTACCCTGCTGTCGCCCAGCTTATCCTTCGCAGACCATATTTCAGCCGTACCGTCATAAGCCGTAGCCGACATTGTAAGCAGTGCGTCAGCCTTTATTTCAACCGTTGCGGTTGCGTTGCCTTCCTTTGCTTTCTTTGCACACGTTGCCGCAAGAACGGCTAATTTCTCGCTTCTGTTTGCATTCTGCAATTCCTTTGACAACAGCGAGTAGTCGTAGGACTGGAAGTTCGGGAAGACGGTGTTTTCAAGCTCAATATCGGCAAATCCTGCCTTTGCAAGCTCTCCGCATATATCTGCATAATAATTTACCGCATCGGCGGAATAGGGAGTAGTCCACGGCTTACCGCCGTTATCGGCGGCGGCATCCAGCCAGCTCCAGTTTCCGTCAGAGATTATATATCCCGCATTGTCGAAAAGATACGGTGTCTTTCTGTCGTAAAGCGTTGTTACAGCCGCAACGGGAGTGATTCCTGCCGTCTTGCACGCCTTTACTATCTGAGCCGCCGTCAGACTGCCCTTATTTACGTCTGTGTTGTCCTTTACAGCCTTAAGCGATGATTTGTATAACAGCTCGCCCGTAGTGTTTTTAAGCGTAAATACGGCGGTATTATAACCGCTGTCCTTTGCTGATGCAAGGAACTTATTCAGTGCGGAGTCGCTTTTCAGTGCGGAGTCGGGAGCGACCGTCGCAAAAGCCGATGTTACCTCGTTTGGTGCAGAGGAGGTGTTATCCTTTGTTGTATCACTGCCGCCTGAGCTGTCGGACGAGTTGGTCTGTGAATTGCTGTCCGATGTTTCGGGGAGCGATTCGGGCGGCGTCCACGAAGGCTCGCTCACAGAGGAATTGTCCCCGTTTCCGCCGAAAAACTTTATCAGCGGAGAAGCGACCGAGTATCCCACAAAGACAAATGCGCCCAGTATCACAACGAAAAGAACCCCGTCAAATATCTTCCTGCCGGTGCTTTTACGTTTTTTATACAGATTTCTTCTTGAACGTTTTACCTTGAATCCTTTTTTTCTGCTCATATCAGTATCTCCATTTTAGAAATTATCAGATAGCGCCCGTGTTATATCCTGTTAGCGCATAGAATGCAAGTGACATAATGCCGACAAAAACCATCATTATCGGCATTCCTCTGAATGCCTCGGGAATAAGCGGAGAATTGAGCCTTTCGTTTGCGATATGAAGGAAGAACACCGCAATGAAGAAGCCTGCCGCTATTCCGACGCCGAATCCCATATACGAAAAGAAATCAGCGTGATATGTCGTGTTCAGGAACAATGCTCCCAGCACTGCCGCATTGAACACCGAAAGATGAACGTATTTCTTGATGTTTCTGAATATCTTTGGCAGGAATCTCCACAGGAGGAGCAGACTGCCCGTATATACTATGCTCACCGTCAGCGTGTATATAAGCGGCATGACAACATAAAAATACTGCCAGTCGGCAAGCCACCCGTCTATAAAGAACGTGATACAGCTTGAAACCACGATAACGTATGTTATGCCGAGCCCCAGTCCGAATATGCTTTCTTTTTTTCTTGATGCGTAGAACGCCACACTTGTGCCGAGCGCACGGGAGAATATCGCATTTTCGATAAACATAGCGAGCATAGCCGTATTGATAAAAAGTGCTAATTTATCCATCACTGCGCTCCTTTACGTTGCCGTCCCGAGAGGGAAGCAGATGTGGTGCAGCAGGCTTGCTTTCGGTGCTTGAACGGTAGGTGTGAGCCGCCGCCTTGTTATGCTCCTCGCTGTTAAGCCTTATTCTGCGGTTACGCAGATAGTTGTAAAGCGCCCTGAACATACCTGCCATTATTCCGACAAGTATAAATCCGCCGAAAGGTGATTCAAAAGCCGCAATCTTGAAATCAAACAGCGTTATTCCGGCAAATGTGCCGAAGCATATCAGTTCCCTGAAGCCTCCGGTAAGGACGCACACTGCGCCGAAGCCTGCTATGAAGAAAATTACGTCGATTATCATTTTTAGCTTGTCCTCAAGATAGAAACGGCTTTCCGTTTTCGAGAAGATAAGAGCGTTTGTAATTATAAGCGGCATATAGATGCCTATAAGCTCGACCGTGAGCGGAAAGATCTGCTCTAAAAGAAGTACGGTCGGGATATAATAGACCGAGCCTACCAGCGCATATATAATTACTCTGAGGGTATAAACTATTTTTTTCGGTACAAACGAACAGGTAACTATCGTCAGAAACGATATTATCGCAAAAGCAAGAGCGATTACCACGCCCTTCTTGAAGGTCGTAGCGGCGATTATAACAGGTGCGTTTACAATGCCTGTCATCAGCACGACATTCTGCTTTGCCAGTCCGTCTATAAGATCACGGGTGAATTTAAAGTCACTTTTCCGTGTCTTTTCCGGCTTCATCTGTTTTGCCTGAGCCATGCTGCGCCTCCTTCTCCTTTTCGTTTTCGCTGGCGGATTTCGCCGATGCTTTCTTCTTCTTTACCGAATCCGATATTTTGTCGGAAAGATTCTCTATTACCGACTTTTTATGACGTTTTACCTTTGTGACCTTATTGTCTATAGGGGGCATATTATAATTAACAGGTTCAATCATAATTTCCTGCGTATCCGAAAGCTCCGGTGTCTTACCCTGCTTTGCATCCTTTGTCATTCGCTCAAACGAGCCGAGGTTATGCCTAAGGTATCTTAAAAGCTGTTTTGTCTGTACGCCTATTACGAATGCCAGCTTGTCAAGATACAGCGACAGAGCGTTTACTATCAGCAGGGAGAATACGAATATTCCCTCGATATTTGCGGAATTTCTGAATATAACCGTGATTACGCCGAGTGCTATGCCGTACAGCACCCTTCCGCCGTTTGTAAACGGAAGCGTCTGCGGATCGCTCGCAAGGAATATAAAGCCGAACAGTACAAATCCGCTTATAAAACGGAATATAACAGCGTCCATTGCAGGCTCTACACTGCTTGTAAGATAGGAAAGCACGCCCATTACGGCTATTCCGCCCACAGTAGCGGAAAGCGACACGCTTCTTCTGCAGATAAGGCAGATACCGCTTACTATCAGCACGAGTATATGAGTAGTTCCCATAGGACCGGGGAACCTTCCCATAAGTATCTCAAGCGGAGTCAGTGACGGCATTGCGCCGTTCTTTATAAAACTGCTCTCGATTCCGCTTACAAGCGTTCCCGCATCTCCGAATATTTCCGGATGAGCGTCAAGCTGCGGATACATCAGCACCTGTGTCGGATAGCAGATTATAAGAAACGCTATCGAAACCGCCGCAGGATTGAATATATAGTTGTCCTTGCCGCCGAATATATGCTTTACCGTAATTGCAAGCACTGCGCCGATTATCACTACATAATATTCAACGCTTGCAGGGAGCATAAGAGCAAGAGCCATGCCGTAGGCTATGGTTGACAGGTCTTTTACACCGTATTCCTTCTTTGAAAGGAAACAGCCGATCATATCGGTCAGTATGCAGGCAAGCACCGAGCAGGCGCACACCGTTACTACCCTCATACCGTAAAAGCAGGTGGCAATGACGGTTATCGCCAGCATAAAAAGTATCTGATCGCCGTATATGCTTCTCGGCTTACGCAGTTTTTTCTTAGCCGCCTCCTTTGACATCAGCAAAGGAGCTTCGTCTATCTTCTTAAGAAGAGCTTCATTTGTGGTTGTATTCATTATATCTTTTTGTCCTTTCAGACTATAAGCTGTTTAATCGGGTTTAACAGGAGGTGTCCCATGCAGATAGATGAGCTTGCGGGAAATACCGTAAAAATTACGCTAAATCCGTCGGATATGGACGGATACCGCATTAAATGCGAAGATATTTCGGGAGATTCCCGTACCTCAGAGCTTGCCTTGTCAAGACTTATATCCTGCCTCAGCGAAGATCATAATCTCGGGCTTTGCGGAGAACGTCTGCTTGTCGAGGCTTTCCCAAAAAGCGACGGAGGCTGTACCTTATATATCTCCTGCCTTAAAGGCACTCCATCCGGAAAAAACACTTCCTGCCGACCGCCGCTTACGGCGGTCATCTGCGAGGGAGAGCTTTGCGTTCTCGCAAGGCTTTGTAAGGCACTCAAGGCTGTCGCAGACCGTGTATCCTTATACGCAGACCGTGACGGGAAAGATTACCGTCTTGCTATTCATCTGCCGCAGAGCAAATCTTCCGAAAGCCGCATCGGAATTATACGGCACATCGTGTCGGAGTACCGCCTTCCGTTATATACGGATCTCAGCCATATGAGCGACACGGAGGAATATTATACTCTGCTTACAGACAAAGCAACTGAGCTGTTGCCCGATTGCTTTTAGCGTATAGCATCTGCCGCCGTCTTCATATTCTCCGCCCTGAACAGATATGTTCCTGCTACAAGTACGTTTGCACCGGCATCTTTAACTGTTGCGGCGGTTGCTGTGTTGATACCGCCGTCAACCTGTATATTCATCTTGTCAAATCCGTTTTCGTCGCAGTATTTACGGAGCATTGCCACCTTGTCGGCGCACTGCGGAATAAATCCCTGTCCGCCGTAGCCGGGTTCAACGGTCATTACAAGCACCATATCGCACAGCGGCAGATAAGGTATGACTTCTTTCCAGTCTGTAGCAGGCTTTATGGCAAGTCCTGCGTTCATACCGTTTTCTCTTATCGCTCTGAGATTTTCTTCCGTATTGCCTTTGCTTTCAAGGTGGATAGTAAGCATATTACTTCCTGCCTTTGCGAAAAGCGGTATAAGATTTGTGGGATCGGTCACCATAAGGTGCGTGTCAAAATATATATCGCTCACTTTACGCATAGCGGCAACCACGTTGTTCCCGTAGGTTATATTGTCAACGAAAACTCCGTCCATAACATCTATATGAAGCCACTCGACCTGTGCGTTTTCGGTACGGTGGATTTCTTTTTCTATATTTGTAAGGTCGCTCGCAAGCATTGAAGCAGAGATAATGTTTTTCATGATTTCTCCCGTCCGGTCCGTAGACCTATTTATACAGTATAATGATATATCATAACCGCTTTTTCGTCAAGTAAATGCAAAACAATTACGAAAATTTCCGCAGAATAAACAAAAAAGAGGCAAAAGCCTCTTTTTATATTGTCGAAAATCTATGCTATTGTTACATAAAAGGGGTTTGGGGCGTAGCCCCAATGCAGGTCGTCAGTCGATTGTGTCGCTGCGTCGT